>ERZ889217.2-NODE-2-length-139197-cov-11.037803_pt1 | contig 139197 bp, 130 predicted proteins | sample MGYA00521098_ERZ889217 | MGnify/ENA primary metagenome ERZ889217 (study PRJEB32303, sample SAMEA104408613) | aquatic metagenome | biome: Brackish water; feature: Pelagic; material: water | place: Baltic Sea | collected 2014-06-10T22:04:00 | depth 2,362 m ... | reverse complement strand
TCGGAAAACATCGGTTGCAACTCGCGCGGCGGGCCGGGCATCAGGAAAAAATGCGGCGTCGCCCAGGAGGGTTGCGAAACGGAGGGAATATAAAGACCCGGTGCGGTGCCGTTCGGGTTCGGCAAAACCTCGGCGCCCTCGGGGACCATTGTTTGGCGGAGCATGCGCTCGACGAGTTGGTATCCGCGCGCGGCGAGCCGGGACTCAATGTGAGCTCGGATCGCGGGGTCAGGCTGAAGTTTTCTACCGAGAAGTTCCGCAATCACTTCGCGAGTGATGTCATCTGTCGTGGGCCCCAGGCCGCCTGTGACGAACAGCACCTCCGCGCGGCCACAGGCTTCCAGCACTCCATCGCGAATGGCCGGCCCGTCGGGAACCGTCGTTTGGCGCGCCAAGCGAAGACCGAGTGGGAAAATTTGGCGCGCGATCCAAGCCGCGTGGGTGTTTTGCACGCTACCAAGAAGCAACTCCGTGCCGATGTTCAGAACCTCGACGGTCATTTCACCACGAGCCCGCAAGCCAAGGCATCCATCCAGCTTTTCACCATGCCGTGACGCTCGGTGTCCCCGTCGAGATCGTAAACATAAAGAAGATTGGCGAGGATGCGCATGAGGAATTGGCGAGGCGATGCAGGCTGCAGATGGCTGTCCTTCAACTCAATTCCCTGTCGGGAGAGAATGCTGCGCAAATCCTCCCGCTGAAGAATCCGCCCGCCGTGGAAGGGATCGAAAAAAAGATCTCCGTGCCGCGCGATGAAGTGGCCAGGGAGGTTGATGCCATCGATTTTCATGCCCGCCCGCGCACCGATCATCATGTAAAGAAGCGACAGACTGATGGGGATTCCCCTTCGGGTGGAAATCAACCGGGGGAGGAGGGAATTTTCCTCGCAGTAGTAACAGTCGGCATTGCCGGCGAAATGAAGTTCGCCGGAGAGGAGTTCGCCGAGCAAGTGGATCCGGTCTTCATTCGTCACGGCTCCGTGGATGCGAGAGAGAAATTCGATCCCGCACTCGTTGACCAATTCCTCGTAAGGCGCGGTCGGCACCTCCGGCAAAAGGGCGCGGGAGAGGAGCCAGGCGGCTTTTTCAATGTCGAAGCGATCTCCTCCGAGATGACACAAAAGCAAAAAGTCGTCGCTGGCATCGCGGGCTTGAAGTTCGTGGAGAATTTCTCTGGCGTGGCGCTGGGTGGCAGGACACTCACCGTTTGCCAAATCCTCGACGAGTCCCGGATTGTCCTCGGCCATCACGGCGAGTTGTTGTTTGACGAGCAGGACGGTTGTCGGGTCATCATCGCCCAGCAATTTTGCCAAGGCTTGCTCGTTGGCTACCATATTGGTGTCCAATAAAGGCGGGTTTGCCCCCATTGCAAGCGGTGACTTGGTTATCAAAAAATCCTCAGCGGGAAATTGGGATTTCAATGGAGAAAAAAACGGACTCGCCACCACGACCACCCTTGGGGGAGGAAAAACCCGCCTCTGTCAGCTCCGTCTCAAATACAGCCACTCGATCTCCGGGAATTTGAACCAACCACCGCGTGCCGCCTGATTCGATTTTCTCGGGAGTCAAGACCACACCTCCACAATTTCGCACGAGGTTTTGGATCGTCTCGCCGGCCTTCAAACACGCCTCACCATTCGGAACCTCCCGCAGGGAAATCCGGGCTGCGCCTTCAAGAACCGGAGCCTGCCATGTCTCATCCACGACATTTTCCAAAATCGCCCGCAACCCCACCGCATCGGGAATCGGTTCGGAGACTTTTCGAATGTTGCGAATGCCATAAATGGCAATCGTCATCGGCAAGGCTAGGGCCACCAGCACGAGACTCACCATCTGAAGCACCTTGCCATTCCAGCGAAAAGGCGGCTGGGGTGCTTCTTTGAAATCGGGATTCGGTTCTTCGCTCATTGGATCGGCTGAAAGCATAGAAACCACGCCGTCCGCCGTCAGCGCAAATCCTTGCTCCGAACGCGGAGATTGACCCTTCTCGACGGCTCGCGGATATTTCCCGACTTTTCATGGCTATCGAGAACACGCGCAATTTCTGCATCATCGCCCACATTGATCACGGCAAGACGACCCTTTCCGACCGTTTGCTGGAGGCCACGGGGACTATCCAAAAACGAGAGTCTCAGGAGCAACTCCTCGACGCCATGGACCTCGAGCGCGAGCGCGGCATCACGATCAAAGCCCACCCGATCGCGATGGAATACACGGCCAAAAACGGGACTAACTATAAACTCAACCTCTCGGACACCCCGGGCCATGTGGACTTTTCCTACGAGGTGTCCCGCTCGCTCGCTGCCTGCGAGGGGGCACTGTTGATCATCGATGCCGCTCAGGGCGTGGAAGCGCAGACTGTTGCCAATGTCCATCTCGCGGAGAAGCAGGGCCTCAAACTCATTCCGGTCATCAACAAAATCGACCTGCCAAACGCCGATGTCGAAATGGCGAAGAAGCAACTCGAGGACATTCTCGCCATCCCGGCCGATGAAGCGATTCTCGCCAGCGCCAAGGCGGGCATCGGCATTGAGGAAATCCTAGAAGCCGTCGTTGCGCGCATCCCCCATCCTTCCGGCAAATCCGAAAACCGCCTGCAGGCGCTCACCTTCGACTCGCACTTCGATGCTTACCGAGGTGTGGTGATTTACACTCGTGTCTTTGAGGGTTCCATCAAAGCAGGCGACCCCGTGAAGCTCATGTCCACCAACGCCAACTACGAGGTCAAGGAGGTCGGCGTCTTCAAGCCCCAGCAGCCCAAATTTTTTGCCCGCGAAAAACTCGTCGCCGGTGACATCGGTTATGTCATTGCGAACATCAAAACCTCCGCCGAGGTGAAGGTCGGCGACACACTCACCAGCGCGCGCCAACCAGCCGAAAAGCCGCTCCCCGGCTTTCAGCTCGTTCAACCCATGGTCTTCAGTGGCATCTACCCGATCAACACCGCCGACTTCGAACGCCTCAAAGCCGCCATCGCCAAACTTCAACTCAACGACGCCGCGTTCCAATTCATGGCCGAGTCCAGCATCGCCCTTGGCTTTGGCTTCCGTTGTGGATTCCTCGGTCTGCTCCACATGGAGATCATCCTCGAGCGCCTTCGCCGCGAGTTCGACATGGACATCATCGCCACCTACCCCTCGGTCATCTACGAGGTGGAGCGCACGAACGGGGAAGTCCTCCGTATCGACAATCCGGACCAACTTCCCGACCCCAGTGTGATTGAGGAAATCCGCGAGCCGATGGTCCGCTGCTTCGTCATGATTCCGAACGAATACATCTCGCCGGTCATGCAGCTCATCATGGAAAAACGCGGCGAGGTTTCCCACACAGAGTCGATCGATACCAAGCGCGTCATGCTCCGGACCGAGGTTCCTCTGAACGAAATCCTCGTGGATTTTGTGGACAAATTAAAATCCATCACCCGAGGCTACGGCTCGATGGACTACGAGCAGGCCGGCTACAAACCCGCCAAACTTGTGAAGCTTGAGATGCTCGTGAACAACGAGCCGGTGGATGCTTTCTCCTGCATCGTCCATCGCGAAAAAGCCGAATTCCGCGGCCGTGCCCTCGCCTCGAAGCTCAAGGAAGTCATCCCGCAACAACTCTACCAAGTCGCTATTCAGGCGGCCATCGGCGGCAAGATTATCGCCCGAGAAAGCGTGAGCGCCCTCCGCAAAAATGTGACCGCGAAATGCTACGGCGGCGACATCAGCCGCAAACGCAAACTCCTTGAGAAACAGAAGGAAGGCAAAAAGCGCATGAAGGCCGTGGGCAGCGTGAACATTCCCCAAGAGGCCTTCATCCAAGTCCTCCGAACCAGCTAATAGCCCGTCATGTTTTTCTTCACCCCGCGCTACCTCAAAGAGGCAAACCACTACCTCCAGGGAGCGAAAAAATTCCTCGCTTACAAACGAGATATCCTGGCGCCATCCCGCGTTTCCGAGATCGAAAAGGGCATCGAGGAACTCCGCTCCACCATGCGACGCCGCGACCGCGAGGAAGTCTCGAAGAGCATGCGCCATCTCGATGACTTGATCGGCAAAAGCGTGCCGCCCCTTAAAAACGCCGGCCTCCGCGAAAACATCGAAGTCCTCGTCGTGGCGATTGTTTTTGCCGCAGGCGTAAAAGCCTATTTCCTCCAACCCTTCCGCATTCCCACCGGCTCGATGCAACCGACGCTTTACGGCATTGTCGGTGTGCCTACGGAAAGTCCGTCGCCCAATTTGGTCGTTCGCGCCTTCGATCTGGTCGTCCGGGGCCGTCACCACCTCGACCTCCGCGCCAAAGAGGAAGATGTCGTCGTGAACCTGGAAGAAAAAACCTACCTGAATTTTTTCACCTTCACGAAAATCATCGGCCGTCGTCACAGCTACACGGTTTTTGCACCCCGCGATCCGCTGATGCGATATTTCCGAATCCTGCCCGGCCGCGAATATGCCGCTGGGGAAGTCATCGCTCGCGGTCATATCAATACCGGAGACCAGATTTTCGTGAATAAGGTCGTCTACAATTTCATCAAGCCAAGCCTCGGCGATGTGTTCGTTTTTAAAACCACGGGCATCCGGGAAATCGAGGCCGGGCTCGATCCCGAAATGGGCTCCCAGCATTACATCAAGCGCCTCGCGGGCATGCCGGGCGACTCGCTCCGCATCGATCCGCCAAATCTTTTCATCGATGGAAAAACTGCGGCGCAACCGATGCTTCAACGCGTGATGTCGATGAAGGACGGCTATCAAGGCTACTCGAACGGCGGCCAGAGCGGCCCACCCTTCCGCTATCTCGGCACGCCCACAGCGACCTTTACCCTTCCGCCACGCAGCTACTTCGCCCTTGGCGATAATAGCTACCACTCCCGCGACAGCCGCGATTGGGGCGTCGTTCCTGAGCGCAATGTCGCCGGCAAGGGATTCTTGGTTTATTGGCCTGTCAGCAGTCGCTGGGGACTCATTCGTTAAAAATGAACCTCCCTGGACTCCTTCAAAAAGTAGCGGACGGCGCGGAGTTGACCCAACCGGAGATCGAACTCGCCTGCGCGCTTTTGCTCGATGCCGCCAACCCCGTTGAGGATCGCGCGGCTTTTCTTTCAGCCCTCCACCGGCGCGGGGAAACACCGGCGGAGATTGCACAATTCGTTGAGGTTTTGCTTGGCCACGCCGTGCAGCTTCCCTTCTCCGGAAAAGCCCGACTCGATGTCTGCGGGACAGGCGGGGACCGGGCCGGATTCTTCAATATCTCGACTGCTGTCATGTTTGTCGCCGCAGGTGCCGGGGCTTCTGTCGTGAAACACGGCAACCGAGGCATCACCTCCAAATCTGGCGGAGCCGATGTGCTGGAAGCCCTCGGCGTGAACATCAATCTCCCGCCCGATCGCGCCGCTATCCCGCTTGATAGAGCTGGATGCTGTTTCCTTTTCGCACCCGCCTGCCATCCCGCATTCAAGGCCGTCGTGCCCGTCCGCCAATTCCTCGCGCAGCAAGGTCAGGCCAGTGTTTTCAACATCATTGGCCCACTTCTCAATCCCGCCCGACCAGAGTTCCAACTTTCCGGGGTCTTCGATCCCTCCTTGCTCGCGACCTACGCCGGAGTCTTCCAAAAACTCGGCCGCCATCGGGCTTGGGCCGTTCATGGAACAGGTCCCGAGGGGCTGCGGGTTGATGAGGTTTCACCTCTTGGAAAAACCAAAGTCCATTTCGTGGATGCCGCCGGCATGGGGGAATTCGAGATCGATCCTGCGGATTTCGGATTATCCAACATCTCCGCATCCGACCTTCTCGGTGGCGATGCCACGACCAATGCCAGGATTCTCTTGGCGATTCTCGACTCCACCGATCGCGGTCCAAAGCGTCAGACCGTCCAGCTCAACGCCGCCGCGGCACTCACCGTTGCCGGCCTAGCGCCCTCGTTAACCGAAGCCTGGGCTCTCGCCGGAGAATCGATTGACTCCGGCCGCGCCATGAATTCCCTTGAACAACTCCGCACCTGCACCCAATAAACCCGCCGTCATGAAACGACTTCTCTCACTCGCCATTCTCCCGCTCCTTTTCCTCTCCTCCTGCGCCACGGCTCCTTTCCAAGCGAACCCGCCCACATCCGCCCTCTCCCAACTCCTCCAGCGCGGAGTGCCCTCAGCCACGGTCAAGCGCATCCAGCACGGCCGTGTGCTAGATTTCGACGACATCCTCGCTCTGGTGAAAGTCAATGTGTCGGACAAGGCCGTGGTCGCCTACCTCAAGAGCACCCATGCCCCCTACCGCTTCACCACCGCACAGCTCGAGCAACTCAGTGACGCCGGCTGCGGCTCGACCCTCGTGAACTACCTCGGCCAGTCGATCGGCTACTACGAAGCCACCAAGCGCAACCAACTCGGCGGATCAAAGTGGGAGAACAATCCGTATTTTAACGACCCTCTCTTTTGGGGCGCGCCGCCGTTCGACTACGGATTCCCCGGTGAGTGGGGCTACCCCAGCTTTTTGTTCGGCCCGTTCTGACATGGATGGAGTCCAATACCGGATCGGAAACGAAAAACTCATTCGTGTTCTCGACGGCGCCAGCCAGCGCCTCCGCTCGCTCCTGACCAAACAAGGAAGGCCCCAAGGCGCGTTGCGTGTGGCCGTCATCGGCGGTGGCTGCTCGGGCCTCCAATACAAAATGGATCTCGTTGATGGCCCCGCCAACCGCGACATCATGGTTGAGTCCAATCAGGTCCGCGTGGTGGTCGATCCCAAGAGCGCGCTTTTTGTTAGCGGCTCGGAACTCGACTACAGCGAGGACCTCCAAAAAGGGGGCTTTAAAGTCACGAATCCAAACGCCGTGGCGCACTGCTCCTGCGGGGAGAGCTTTGCGGCGTGACCGATCTATTCGCCGTTCTCGGCCTTCCCCGCTCTCCGTGGCTGGATGCCGAAGAATTAAAACAACGCCACCACGCCTTGATGGCCGCCGAAGCTTCAGCCGATTCCTCCCCCACGGTCCTGAACGAGGCGCGCCGCATTCTGCAAAACCCGGCACTTCGCATCCGCCACTTTCTCGCGCTGGAATTTCCAGATCATCAGCCAACCAACCAGCCCCATCAGGACTGGGATTTTTTTCTCCAAGTCGGAGATGCCACGCGCCAAGCCACCGAACTCGCCGCCAGGAAATCCTCCCTCTCGCATCCCCTCGCCCGCGCGGCCTTGCAAAAGGAAATCCTCAATCAAAGGGACACCTTACTGACCCTCAAAGAGGAAATCGAAAAGCGCCTTGCCACCGCTGATGAACGACTTCGGGCCTTTAAAAAAACCCCCGAGGATTTGCAGTCACTCGCAGAGGAATTTGCATTCCTTCAGAAAAACCAGACCGCCGTTCGCGAAGCCTTGCTGGCCTTCGATCAAGGCCTCGCATAGCCGACGAATTTCCCCTCTCGGCGAAACCAAAGGAACCACGGGTAGCTGCCCATTTTCATCTTCGGGCGAAATTCATAGACCCCCACTCCGCGAGAACCCTGCGAACCAGCCATCCACATCCTCCCCTGCGGATCGCGGCCGAGATAGACCATCACATGGGTGATCGGCGGCTTACGGACGGGACGATAAGTGTGCTCCCAGAAAAGCAGATCACCCCGACGCAGGGTTTTCATCAACCGATTCGCATCGGGCTTCGCTTTCTGGAATTTTCCTTTTTTGCGGAAGAGCAAATATTGATCCGAACTCGTGCGGGGCAGCATTTCGCCGCGATGCTCACGGTGGAGCCAACGAGCCGCATTCGAGCAATCCATCGACCAAGGCTTTGTCTCACCAGGTGGAAGCCAAGGGCGGGAATAACCAATTCCCTGAGCAGCCAGCCAGCGGGCATGGGTTTCCAAATCCCCCCGAGCAGCGAGAGGGAAAAAAAACACCAGAACAACGACTAGAAAACCGAGGATTTTCACGCCCGAATCCTAGCAAGCCCGGCAAGAGCTTGTAGAAAAAATCCGCCGCATTGACACCCGGCAAGCCCGGCCCCAGCTTGCGCGCCTATGCCATTTTCCAAGCTTGGGATTTCCAAGCCACTTTTGCAGGGCGTTGAGGCCATGGGTTACACGGATCCCACTCCGATCCAACTCCGCTCGATTCCACCTGCCCTCGAAGGGCGCGACCTCATTGCCTCGGCCCAGACCGGCACCGGCAAGACGGCTGCTTTTGCCCTGCCCATTCTCCAAAAGCTCGACGCGCGCGGGCGTTGCCGCTGCCTCATTCTAGAGCCAACCCGGGAACTCGCGATGCAAGTCGAAACGGCCTTCCGCGACTTTGCCCGCTTTACCAATCTCCGCGTCGGTTGCGTCTTTGGCGGGGTCGGCTACGGAGCCCAGCGAACGATGCTCAAAGAGGGCGTCGACATCCTTGTCGCCACGCCAGGCCGTTTGGAGGATCACATGCAGCAGGGAACCGTCCGCCTCGATGACATCCAAATCCTCGTTCTCGATGAGGTGGACCGCATGCTCGATGTCGGCTTCCTGCCGCCGATGCGTCGAATCATTTCCAAGATTTCAAAAAACCGGCAGACCCTTTTCTTTTCCGCCACCCTACCGCCCGAAATCTCCGAGTTGGCAAACTGGGCTTTGCGTGATCCTGTGAGGATCGAAATCGGCGCTGCTCGCTCGGTCGCCTCGATCGTGAAGCATGCCGTTTACACGGTCGATCCCGCCCGGAAGTTCGACTTCCTCCTGGCGCTCCTCAATAGCGTCGACTTCCAAAGCGCCATTATTTTCAGCCGCACCAAGCATGGTGCGGACAAGATCGCGAAGAAGCTCCGCGCCAATAATCACGCCGTTGCCGTCCTACACGCGAACCGCTCCCAAAATCAGCGCATCGAAGCATTGCACGGCTTCAAGTCCGGCAAATACGAGGTCATGGTTGCCACCGACATCGCCGCTCGCGGCATCGACATCGCGGGGGTCAGCCATGTCATCAACTACGACATTCCGCAGCACCCCGAGGATTATGTCCACCGCATCGGCCGCACCGGCCGCGCGAATCAGACAGGGGATGCCTTCACGCTCGTTACGCACGAGGACATGAAAAAACTCGCCGCCATCGAGCGCTTCATTGGCCAGCGGATCGAACGCCTCACACTCGAAGGATTTCAAATCCCAAAAAACGGTGATGTGGTCACGGCACCCAAGCAGCCCAAGACCGAGCCGAGAATGGATGGACGCCCAAGTTTCCGAGGGGGCCGAAATTCCCGACGCCGTTAAGAATTTTTTTATGCCGGCGCCCGCGCGCTTTTGATTAGTGTCCACTGATAATATGGATTCGAATTTTCTCACCATCGGCCTTCCCTCCGGAAGCCTCATGGAGCCGACCATCGCTCTCTTCGCGAAGGCGGGCTATTCCATTTCCGGTTCAAGCCGCTCCTACCGTCCCTCCGTGGACGATCCCGAGCTCCGCATTCGCCTTCTTCGCGCCCAGGAGATCAGCCGCTACATCGAACATGGTTACCTCGATTGCGGCATTACAGGTTACGACTGGGTGCAGGAAAATGCCTCCGATATCCGCGAGATCGTTAAGCTCCCCTACAGCAAAGCGACCTCGAATCCCACCCGCTGGGTGCTCGTGGTTCCGGAGAATTCCCCGATCAAATCGACCCGCGACCTGGAAGGCAAACGCGTCGCCACCGAGGCGGTTGGCATCACGAAACGATTTTTTGAAAAGGCCGGAGTCAACGCCGAGGTCGAATTTTCTTGGGGCGCCACAGAGGTGAAAGTCCCTGATCTCGTCGATGCCATTGTGGACATCACCGAGACCGGATCCTCGCTCCGCGCCAACAAGCTCCGCATCGTGGACACGCTCATGGAGTCCTACCCGGCGCTCTATTCGAACCACTCTGCTTGGGGCGATGAATGGAAGCGCGGCAAGATCGAGCGCATCTCCCTGCTCCTCCGCGGAGCCCTCGCCGCCCGCGATCTCGTCGGCCTCAAAATGAACATGCCCGAGTCAAATTTGAAAAAATTGCTTGAGGCTCTGCCCGCTCTCCGAAATCCTACCGTTTCGCCTTTGGCCCAACCCGGATGGGTCGCCATCGAAACGGTGATCGAAGAGAAAGTCGTCCGCGAGATGATTCCGAGCCTGAAAATTCTCGGTGCAGAAGGAATCATCGAGTATCCACTCAACAAAGTTGTCTACTAGTTTACTAGTTTCCACCGCAGTTCCGAAAACCCATGGGTTCCATTAAAAAGAAGAGAAAGTCAAAAATCGCGAAACACAAACGCCGCAAGCGTATGAAAGAAAACCGCCACAAAAAGCGGTTGCGCTACAAGTCGTAAGCTGGCGCTTCAAGCGCCACGGGATGGGGCGTTGTGGATTTCTTGGGTTTCCAAGTCAACACACCGCCCCTTCTTTTCCAACTTGGCTCGGTCGAAACATCTCTCGATCGAGTTTTTTATCCAAACCCACTTGGGCTCCGTCCAGTTGGACCGTATTTTTCGAGGCCTGTTTTGCTCAGGAACAGCTCGTCTCCGGCCTTCCTCTATGGCTCAAGATCACGCGCCATTCGTTGGATGGCTTGCGTCAGACCGACATCGCGAATCCGCAGAATGGCCCTGTAAATCGGTAGAACCACTCTCCGGCGAGCCAAACGCTCCGGCCAGAAGGGAAGAAGGGCGGAGACCCGGAGGGGATAAAGGTGCAAGGCTCGACCATCCGCCATCCGGCATTCAGCTTTCAATCCCGGCTCGATGATTCCGATCGCTCCGGCCTCTTCCGCCGCCTCCATCAAAGCGACTTCTTGGCGGGTCATGTGTTTTTCCAATCCCCCTTTCGGAACAATCCAGCGCGTGCCCGAGGAACTCGTGACCAGAACGATGTGCAGGACGCCATTTTTAAAAAGAAACGGCAACGCGCCGGCCTGAGATTTCCCGTTATGGAGCGGAGGGATTCCGTGCAGCGCGAGATGGGCATCCGAGTATTCGGAAAGATTCGTGATCTCCTGACCAAAAAAAACCGGAGGCTTGAAGGACTTCGCGAGCTGAGGTTTTGGGAACTGGACGACTGCCATGATCAGCGTGAACTTTCCGCCGTGCACGGTCTCGACCGTAAAACTCAAACCCTCTTGGTGAAATTGCCGTGTTGTTTTCGCAAGCCGAGCGCCTTCGGTTTGCTTCCAGAGAGCTTCAAAATGGGACCTCCCAAGCGGAATATCAACTTCGCGCCGGAAGCGTTGGCGGCCCTCGCGGGTCCTAAGAAAAAACGAGGAGCCCACCCGACAAACGAAAACCTCGCGGTTCCCATGCGCGCTGAGACACCCCATCTGAAGCGGCTTGGACTTGGGCTTCGCAAGCACAGGGACCGTTTCGCTCAGGATGAATTTTCGTTCGATGGCCGTTGATTCTTTCACTTGGAAGGTCGCTAAAGCTCGAGACGAAACATGCCATCTCGAGCTTCCCGCGTCGATGTCCTAGGCAAGACCGCGCCCCGATCCGAAGCGAAATCGAAATCAGGATGGCGAAGCGATTTTGGCAAGAGTAATTTCCCAGACATCCATGTTCTCGACACTCCCTTCCAAAGCACGATCACTCCTGCGCTTCGCGTGGTTTTTATTCTTCATCACCACAACTCTTCACAGCGCCCCGCTGAAAGTCGGAGCCCACGATAAACCTCCGTTCTGTTTTAAAAATCCCGACGGTTCTTGGACCGGCCTGTCGGTGGAAGTGTGGAAGAGTGTCGCCGCACGAGCTGGGCTGGAATACGAATTGGTCGAGGTTCCTTTTGAGATGATCCGCAAAGGCGTAGCCAACGGATCGCTTGATGCAGCCATCGGCGAGATCAGTGTCACAGCCGATGACGAGAAGGTCATGGATTTTACGCAGCCTTTCTTGATTTCACCTGTCGGCATTGCCGTGCGAGAGCGTCCCTGGAAGTTTCTTTGGATTGAGGCGATCGATGATTTTTTGAATTGGACTGTCGGGCAATTTGTCATTGGCATTTTGGTATTAATGCTGGTGGTGAGCCTTCTGATGTGGCTTGTCGAAAGGCGCCACCATGCGGGGCATTTCCAAGGCGGCCTCCATGGCATCGGTGCCGCATTGTGGTTTTCCGCCGTTACGATGACCACGGTCGGCTACGGTGATAAAACCCCGAGGACTTTATTGGGACGATTCATCGCCATTTGCTGGATGTTTGTCGGCGTGCTTCTCGTTTCTGCATTCACCGCCACCGTCGCCTCCAGCATGGCCGCCTCGCGGCTGAACAACTCGTTCAACAGACTTTCGGATTTTCATAATATGACCTGCGGGGTTTTAAAGGGCTCCGAATTGGAAAAACTGGCTGCCCGCTTCGGGGTTAATGTCGTTCCCTTTGAAACTATTGAAGAAGCACTCCAAGCTATGATGCGAAAGGAAGTAGATGCCACCGTGGCGGATAAAATTTCGCTACAGTATCTTCAACGCCAATTTGCGAAGGCCTCCCCAGCACAGAAATTCGTGATCACTGAAATTACCATCCGTAATTCGCTCATGGCGATTCCGGTGAGAAGCAATCATCCGGACTTTGAAAAAATCAACCAGAGCCTGCTTGATCTCACCTCCTCAAATGAATGGGAGGCCCTCGTGTCTCGGTGGGTCGGCACCAGCTATTTGAACCTGTGACAAAAATCCGTCGCGGGCGAACGAAGCTTGTGATTGCCTTCGCGCCATGAACCAGACGATTCCTGAAAACTGCCGCATCTCCACCGAGGTTCGTGTGATGTATTTCGACACCGACGCCGGCGGCGTGGTGCACAACATTGTTTACCTGCGCTTCATCGAGACGGCCCGCACGATGCTCGCGATCCAGATGGGCATGAACTTTGAGGAAATCCAGCGCACTGGCATCCATGCGGTCGTTACCCGCACCGAGATTGATTACAAACGCCCCGCCAAGCTCGGCGAAATCCTTCGAGTCGAGGGTCGGGTGACCGAGTGGAGTGGGATCCGGTTTTGGGTGGAATTCGAGGTTCTCCGCGCCTCCGACAATGCCGTTCTCGCCTCCTCCCGTCAGGCTCTGGCGCTCGTTCAGGTGTCGACAGGCAAACCGGTCCGTCTCCCCGCCGGATTCCCCGCCAGTCTCTCGCTCGGACTCTGAATTATTGGTTTCGCAGAGCCGCAGGGATCGTGTTTACTTCGCGGCCCTATGGAGAATGTCATCATCGTCGGCACCGGCTGTGCCGGACTTACCGCCGCCATTTACACCGCCCGTGCAAACCTCACCCCTCTTGTTCTTGAGGGACGCCTCCCCGGGGGGCAGTTGACCACGACGACAGCTGTAGAGAATTTTCCTGGCTTCCCCGACGGCGTGGACGGCCCCGATCTCATCATGCGAATGAAGAAGCAGGCGGAAAAATTCGGCGCCCGCTTCCAATACGGCGTGGTCGAGGAATTCCAGCCAGGCAAGCCTCACCGTTTGAAAATTGACGGGCAATGGATCGAAACCAAGGCCCTCATCATCGCCAGCGGCGCCTCTCCCCGATATCTCGACATCGAGGGCGAGAAGGCCCTCATCGGCCACGGCCTCACCTCCTGCGCGACATGCGACGGGGCATTTTACCGTAATGTGCCGGTCTGCGTGGTCGGCGGCGGCGACTCGGCCTGCGAGGAAGCCACCTTCCTCACACGCTTCGCCTCGGAGGTTTATCTGATCCACCGCCGCGACTCGCTCCGCGCCTCGAAAATCATGGCCGACCGAGCCCTCGCGAATCCAAAAATCAAGCCGATCTGGAACAGCACCGTCACAGGCTATCTCACGGACGAAGCCGGCGAAGTGCGCGGGGTCACGCTCAAGAATCTCCAAGACGGCTCGGTCTCCGAGTTGGCCTTGAAATGCGTTTTTGTCGCCATCGGCCACGAGCCAAATACCGCTCCGTTCCGCCACGCCCTGCCAGTGGATGAAAACGGCTACCTCATCCAAAAACAAGGCACCCAGACCGGAGTTCAGGGGGTCTTTGCTGCGGGCGATGTTGCCGACCATGTCTATCGCCAAGCGATCACGGCGGCCGGCCAAGGCTGCGCTGCCGCTATCGACGCCGAGCGTTGGTTGGCCGACTCGGAGTAAACCCAACGAGTGATTTCACCTCAAAAGCGACCGCTCAAGATCTGCGATCTCACGCAGTTCTACTCCCCCGTGAGCGGTGGGGTGCGGCGCTACATTGAGCAAAAGGGCGCGTATCTGCGAAAGCATCGCCCCGATTGCCGACACATCATCATCGTTCCCGGAGAAAAAACGGAATCCTTCGGCGACGACCTCATTCGCACCTACACGATTGCCTCCCCTCTCCTCTCACGCACATCCCGCTACCGCGCCCTCACCAAGCTCCACCTCATCGAGGAGGTTTTGGAAAAGGAACTCCCAGACATCATCGAGTCCGGAGACCCCTACCAAGTCGCGTGGAAAGCCATCGCCTCGGGGCGCGGTTTGGATATTCCCGTGGTCGGCTTTTACCACTCCCACTTTCCAGAAGCCTACTTTCGCACCATCGCCAAATATTTCGGCCCGCTCGCCGTTTCGATCACCGACGAGATTTGCCGAAAGTATGTCACCACCCTCTACAACCGCTTCGAATGCACCTTCGTTCCGAGCCCGGTGCTGGCGAAGTTGCTGTCCGGTTGGGGCGTTGAGCGGATCCACACCGTCGATCTCGGGGTGGACGCCGAGGTTTTCGTTCCGGACATCCCTGATCGCGCCGCCACCCGAGCGAAACTGGAAATCCCCCCCGAAGCGCGGCTCCTGCTTTATGTCGGCCGGCTCGCCTCGGAAAAAAATGTGCGGACTCTTTTTGAGGCGTTCTCGCGGCTTCATGCCCGCGAGCCCGGGAAATATTTTCTCCTCTGCGTGGGTGATGGAACCCAGCGGGCCTTGGTTCAAAGCCTCCGCGAGGAAACCCACGCCGTTCATTGGCTCTCGTTTTGCCCAGACCCCCATGAACTCGCTTCGCTCTATCGCGCGGCCGATCTTTTCGTTCATCCCGGGGTGCAAGAGACATTCGGTCTTGTCGCTCTCGAAAGTCAGGCCAGTGGAACTCCTGTTGTAGGAATCAAAGGCAGCTACATGGACCGCATTATTTTTACCGACCAAAAACATTGGGCCACGGAAAACTCCCCCGCCGCCTTGGCTGGAGCGATCGAGCAGAAGTTCACCCAAAACCTCCCCGCTGCGGGCCTCGCCGCCAGCATGGAGGCCCGCGAACGCTATTCCTGGAAGAGCGCCTTCAGTCGACTATTCAACATCTACACCGAGGTCGTGAACCACTACTCGCCATGAATTCATCAACTCCATCCGAAGCCACACTCACGATCGAAAGCCTCGGCTACGGAGGTGCTGGCGTGGGCCGACTTCCCGACGGACGGGTTTGTTTTGTGCATGGAACACTCCCCGGCGAACGCGTTCTCACGCGGATCACAAAGGAAAAGAAAAACCACGCCGAGGCCGAGGTCATCCGGATTCTCGAAGCCTCGCCCCGCCGGGTGACACCAAAGTGCCCGGTTTATGGCGAGTGCGGCGGCTGCGCCCTCCAGCACGCCACTTACGATCTCCAGCTCGAAGTCAAAACCTCCCAAGTCCGCGATCTCCTTCGCCGCATGGCAAAAATTCCCGATGCCCCCGTGGATTCCATGCTCCCCTCGCCCAGCCAGTGGGCCTACCGAAACCGCATCTCGATCCACCTCGATCAACAACGGATCGGGTTTTACCACCGCAAATCTCACCAACTCGTCGATGTCGCCGAATGCCCGCTTGCCACGGATGCAGTGAATGCCCAACTCGCCGATCTCCGCAAAAATCCCCCGCGAGGCGAGAATCGCCTTACTCTCCGCGAACCTAACGCCCCGCGCGGCTTCTCACAGGTCAATACGGCGGCGGCCGCGCTCCTCGCCGAGACCGTGGTCGCAATGGCCGGCACTGGGGAACTCCTCATCGACGCCTACTGCGGCTCGGGTTTTTTTGCGAAACGATTGCTTGGCCCTTTTCAAAAAATCACCGGACTCGAATGGAGCCTAGGCGCTGTGGCCGAAGCGCGGCGAACGGCGACCGATAAGGAAACCTACCTTCCTGGCGCGGTGGAAAACTCGTTGGCAGGAGTCCTTTCGGAGGCCCCCCTGGCCGAAACCACACTCCTCCTCGACCCGCCTGCCGAGGGGCTCTCGCCCGATGTGGCGCGGACTATTTTGGAAAATCCCCCGGCGAGAATCGTCTATGTCTCCTGCGATCCCGCGACATTCTCACGAGACACCGCCAAGTTTCTCGAACGTTACACGCTCTCCCGCGTTCAACCGATCGACATGTTTCCACAAACCGCCGAGATCGAGTTGGCGGCGTTGTTTCTATTGGCGTAACCAAGCCGCAGCCTTCGCTGCGATGGGGTTTCGGAGGTCGATTAATTCGTGCTTCGGAGTTTTCAGAGCGACGATCAAATGGGGAATCCACCAGCCGACGAGGACCAAAAGAGTCACGGGGATAAATTTTCCCAGCCCTCGTTTCCATGGATTCCAATCGGCAAGCGCGCGACCTTTCAGGGATTCTAATAGGGCAACTCCGCCCACCAACAACGCTCCGCTCAAAACCGGGATTGAGAGGGCATTGAGATAAATGGCCTGTCGCCAATCGCCAGAGAGGAGAGCAGAGGCTGATCGCGTGCCGCCACACATCGCACATGGCAAGCCGGTCAGACTGCGAAACCCGCACGGCAAGGCCGGAAGCGCGGAGTGGACCGCTAAAAAAACAAAAGCCAATCCCACCAGAGCCGCACATCCCACTCGCAGCCATCGCTCGTGAGGGAGCAGGGGCGGAAGAAAATTTTTCATTCCTCCTCAGCAGCGGGGCGACGCTTCTTTGGCTCCGGAGCAATCAGAATCGTGATCTCGCCCTTGGGCGGGTGTTTTTGAAAATGGGCGAGAAGCTCGGCCGGAGTTCCGCGACGAAATTCTTCGAAGGTTTTTGTCAACTCACGAGCCACACACACGGAGCGGTCGGGGATGATTTCAGCAAGAGCCGCGAGAGTTTTTTCCAACCTGTGGGGAGACTCAAAAAAAATGGCGGTTTCATCGCGCGCCGAGGCTTCGGTGAGTTCGCGAGCGCGGCGACCACTTTTGACGGGCAGGAATCCGCCGAAGAAAAACCGATCGCAGGGAAATCCCGAACCAACGAGCGCGGTGAGAACAGCAGAGGGACCGGGTAAAACGGAGACGGGCAATCCGCGCTCGATGCAAGTCCTGATCAGGCGGTGCCCGGGGTCGGAAATTCCTGGCATGCCCGCATCGGTGATCAAGGCCACATGCGTGCCATTCGCCATGCGGTCCGCCAGTTCGCTGCAACGCGACGCTTCGTTGTGCCCGTGGAGGCTGACGAATGGCTTTTTGATGCCGAGATGCTGGAGGAGCAGTCCGCTGTGGCGGGTATCTTCGGCAGCCACGAGGTCAGCAGATTGGAGCGTCTCCACCGCGCGGAGAGTGATGTCCTGCCGGTTGCCGATGGGGGTTGGAACAACGCTCAGCACAAGGAGCGGCCAGCAATCACCAGCCTTCCGAAAGGCGGGTGGTGAGGTTTTCGGCCAGGTCGATCGCGGCGTTCGAGAGACCTTGGCGTTCGAGCGTCTGGAGATCGTTTCCGCTGAAGAAGGAAGTCCGGCCGATAGCCTGACCCTGCATGAGCACGCGGCCCGTGCCTTCATCGACGACTTCGAAGCGGGCGGTGACATTCAGGCTATATTCACTCGTCGCGAGAACATTGTTCTGAACCGAGCGAAGAGCACCTCGTTCGATTTTCTCGATCGTGCAATACACCACGGCGTCCGCTTGCTTCGTATTGACGACGCGGTAGGTGCCGTCCTGTTGGAGTTTTTTGACTAGCGTATCCGCAAAAAGCACCTCAATGCGGGACTCGAAGGTGTTGTTCTTGAAATTCGGCACCGCCAGGCTGCGAACGGAGCGCATGGGCGTCGGGCGAACTTCCCCGAGCTTGTAACCGCAGCTGGCAAGAGTGATCGAGATCGCGAGGAGAAAGGCGAGATGGGTTTTCATTCGACGGGAAGAGAGGGTTCGACGGACGGCATGGGAGCGACATCGCGCGACTCTGTGCGGAGACGCGGCTTGCTCACCATGGGCAACTCGTCAGGGACGATGTCGCGAGTTGGTGGGCCGTTGAAGTCAGCGAGCGCGGAGGTTTCCACCTGGGCTTGCAAGCGGCGGCGGAGTGCGGCGGTTTCGCCGGTTTGCAACTGCTCCGGGCCGGTGCGCAGCGCATCATCTCCCACCTCGCTCCGGAGGACTTGCACGCGGTCGCGGGCGAGTTTGGCGTTCTCGGAATTCGGTGCCCGCCGAATGATGTCGTTGTAGTAGATCGCGGCTGCGCGGTAGTTTTTGAAACGGTCGTAATATTTGGCGATGTCCATAAGGTCGCCGGTTTCCTTGCCGGAGATTTTTTTGATGTTGTCCTCGGCCTGCGGAGTTTTTTCGCTACCCGGATATTGAAGGACAAAATCCTCAAAGGTGTTTTTTGATGAGACCAGTGCCGAGAGATCCTGCGAACCCCCGGTCTCACTGACTCGCATATAAATGTAGCCGATCTGGTAGAGGGCATCGTCGGCGATCGAGCTATTCGGATACCGGTCGAGAACGGTCTGGTAGGCGCTCGAGGCCTCTTTCAATTTGCCTTGGCGCTCGTAGGTGACACCCAGATTGAACTGAGCGATCGGGGCGTTTTTGCTGAAAGGGGCATTTTTAACGATGGAGGCGAACATCTCCTCGGCGCGGTCGGTCCCGGGAACGATGGGCAACCACAGAAAGGTGAGTTTTTTTCCGGCGAGGTATTCGTTGGCGATGACCACTTGGCGGCCCACAGCTTTTTCGAAATCCTGTGTGTCGGGATATTGAGTGACGAGCGTCTGGTAGGCATCGAAGGCCTTGGAGGCATTGCCGGTGGACTCATAAAGCTCGGCGATGCGGAACTGCGCCTTGGCCGCGAGCGGAGAGGCGGGGTTGTTTTTGATGAAGCGGCGGTAGGCAGAAATCGGGCGAGTCACAGATCCGCCGTCATCCGAAGCCGCCGCTTCGTCAAAGGCCGCCTGCTCCTGCGGCGTGGCATTCAAATTCATCTGAGGACGACGCGGCGTCTGCTCCTCGGCAGGCTCGGGGTTTCGGGAATGGACTGGCAGGGTCAAAGCAAGCCCCAAAACCAGACAGGAGAAAAAGAAACGCAACGACATGATTCGGGCGTGGAAACTAGGGAGTAGGCAGGGAGTCGTCAAGAAGGACGCCCGAGGTCGACTTGCCATTAACGAGGTGCGGCTGTTTATTGAAACCATGAAAACACTCTTTTTCCATCTGGCACTGGCTCTCACAATAAGCTCCAGCTTCGCCGAGGAATTTCTCGCTCCGGTTGGGGCACAACGCGAAATCACCACGGAAGCTCCGGAGCTCAAGCCCACGATTGATGGGATCGTGCTGCAAATCTTTACCGATAAACCCTGGCAGGCCGTGAATCCTGCGGCTCCAGCCTCCTACGGCACGGGTGAAAAAAATGTGTCGAAGGACATCTCCGGCGGCACGCCCTACCAAGCCAGCGGCCTCACGGTCGTGGGCGTGGAGTGGTGATCCCCGCCATCAACTCTGAATCAGCGTCGTCGTTTCTTTGACACCGCGCGGGGGTTTCCCGAAAAGAAACAAGCGGCTGGGAATGACCTGTTCCAGCCAACCGAGGTGCGAGGGCATGACGCGTTGGCGGTTTTTCCACTCGGACTCGACCAGCAAAAAGTCAGGCGCTGTTTCTTGAACGATGTCGCAGAGGATGAAGCCGGTATTTGATCGCACACGGCGCACATCGATCTCTTCGGTGATCTCAGCGAGGTCTTCGCAAATCTCGTCGAGCGTGCCATCGACATCGGGCTTTCCACTCCCTGAGTGGCGGGCTTGGGCGAATGGACTGTCAGCCGCGAGGATCGATATTTTGGCAGGCTTCAGCGCACGGAGCGTATCCTTCGCCGCGCGCCACCGGGGCGAGTAGGCCTCGACGAGCAAACAGGCGTTGAGGTTTTCGATCGGCTTCTCCTCGGGATTCGGAATCAAAAGCAAATCGCAAGGCGTGCGGGTGAAAAGCTCGCGAACAATCGCACCGGTGAAATTCCTCAAATCCTCCGGGCGCCCAATCGTTCCAGCGATAAACAAATCGAAATACTCGCTCGCTGCCGCGTCAACGAGAGCCTCGGCGGGTGTAGTTCCCTCGCACCAGTAAATATCAATCTCCTCCCGACCTAGACCCGCAAACGACTCGCGAAACAAATTCACTTTATCATCCGAACGCTCGCCAGCGTGGAGCACGGAAAGTCTGGCCCCAAACAACCTCGCCACGCGGTCCGCCTCCACGAGGACGGCGTTAAAACGCGGCGAAAAAGTCGAGGCGACCGCGAAGTTGGGTTCCGATGTCATGGAAGTGAAACTCCACCGATCCGGCCTGCGGAGCGAGCGGAAATCTTTATTTTTTCGAAAGACGCGAGATGGCGTCGAACTCAGCTTTTTTTAGCGGCATCACGCTCAGGCGCGATTGGCGAAGCAGGCCGATCTCCGCCAGCGCAGGCTCGGCCTTGATTTCCTCCAGCTCCACAGGTCGACGCAATGCCTCGAGCGGCTTCAAGTCCACACACGACCAATCGCCCTCCTCCGCCGTGGGATCGGGATATGCGGAGCGCGCCACCTCGGCCACGCCGACCACCGCTTTGCCGACGACGCTGTGGTAGTAGAGCACACGGTCGCCGGGCGCCATCGCGCGCAGATGGTTCCTCGCTTGGAAATTTCGCACCCCGGTCCAAGCGGTCTTGCCGTCGCACACGAATTGCTCCCACGGGTAAGTCGTCGGTTCCTGTTTCACGAGCCAGTAGTTCATTCGGGCTTTGCTAAAACGAATCCCGCCGAATATCAAAGCCGATCGATCAAAATGTCGCGTCCTGGTTTTTTCATCACATTCGAAGGCTCGGAAGGCTGCGGGAAATCCACCCAGATTTCCCTCCTCGCCGAAAAACTCCGCCATGCCGGCCGCGAGCCGCTTCTCATCCGCGAGCCTGGCGGAACCCCCGCCGGGGAGTTGATCCGCCACCTCCTCCAACACGCGCCAGAGGGCGAGAAGCTCGTGCCCGAGGCCGAACTTCTCCTCTTCGCCGCCAGCCGCGCCCAGCTCGTTCGCGAAAAAATCCTCCCCGCCCTCGAGGCCGACCGCATCGTGATTAGTGACCGGTTTTTCGATTCGACCACCGTTTATCAAGGCGTCGCCCGCCGCATTCCTGCCGACGACACCGCGCGTATCAATTCCTTCGCTGTTGGCGATTGCCTGCCGGATGTGACCTTCGTGCTGGACCTCGACCGAGAGACCTCGCTGGCCCGCATGCACGCCGGAAAACGCGAACTCGATCGCATCGAGCGCGAGAGCGAGGAATTCTTCGCCGCCGTCCGCGAGGGCTACCTCGACCTGGCGAAAAAAAATTCCGCGCGGGTCGTGCTTTTGGACGCCTCCCGATCCGTCGAAACCCTCTCCACCGAAATCCAATCCAGCCTTTTGCAGCGTAACAAGACCCTCTTTTCATAGAATTGCATCAGAAATTTTTTTGCATTGATGCAAACTGACGCTATTTTTCTCTCCATGAGAATCAGCGTAGATATTTCCGAAGAAATCTTGAGCGAGGTCATGGAGTTAACCGGTGAAAAAAGCAAAAGCGCCTCCCTTTCCAAGGCCGTGACAGAATTTGTCCGGCGGAAACGGGCGAAGGAGTTCGGCCGGTTGATGCGGGAGGGCGCCTTCGATTATCCGACGGAGGCGACCTCTGAATCCCTCACCAATCCCATCCCTCCCCTCGCTGCCGAGTAGCATGGTTCTGATCGATTCCTCCATTTGGATCGAGGCCCTACGGCGACAGGGGCGGCTCGAAGTGAAGGTCGCCCTCGAAGCCCTCCTCGAGGCCTACGAAGCGCAACTCTGCGCGCCGGTTCGACTCGAGGTCATGGGCGGCTCGCGGAAAGAGGAACGCCGGTTGATCGGTTCGTATTTTTCGATCATCCCCTACCGCCCCGTCAGCCCGGAGGATTGGGAACGCGCCATCAGCCTCTCGTGGCATTTGCGCGATCGCGGTCTCACAGTGCCTTGGCTCGATGTGCTGATTGCCTCGCTCGCCATTCATGATGGCGTGAGGCTTTATTCGATCGACGCGCACTTTGAAAAAATCGAGCAAATCGCCGGCCTCTTGCTCTACCGCCCCGGCTACGGCGGATCGTTCCAGCCCGAAAATGTCTGACTTTGGGCTTAACAGCCCGATCGGATTCCAGTAGCGCTTCCCTTTCGATCATGCAAAACACCACACCTCAAGGAGACATCGGTCTCATCGGATTGGCCGTCATGGGCCAAAACCTCGTCCTCAACATGAACGACCATGGCTACACCGTCGTCGTCTACAACCGCACCACCTCGAAGGTGGATGACTTCCTCTCCAATGAGGCAAAAGGAACGAAAGTCCAAGGTGCGCACTCGATCGAGGAACTCGTCGCCAAACTCAAACGCCCGCGCCGGATCATGATGCTCGTGAAGGCCGGCAAGCCCGTGGACGACTTCATCGCGCAAATCACCCCGCACCTTGAACCCGGCGACATCATCATCGACGGCGGCAATTCCCTTTTCGATGACACCAACCGCCGCCAGCGCGAGTTGGAGGCAAAAGGTCTGCTCTTCATCGGCACCGGAGTCTCCGGCGGCGAGGAAGGCGCTCGACGCGGACCGAGCATCATGCCCGGTGGCTCACCTGCCGCATGGCCGCATGTGAAAGAAATTTTCCAATCCATCTCCGCTAAGGTCGAGGACGGCTCGCCTTGCTGCGATTGGGTCGGCGAGGAGGGAGCCGGCCATTATGTGAAGATGGTTCACAACGGCATCGAATACGGTGACATGCAGCTCATCTGCGAGGCCTACAATATCCTCAAAAACGGCCTCGGCATGACCGAGCAGGAACTCCACGACACCTTCGCCGAGTGGAACAAAGGCGAACTCGACAGCTACCTCATCGAGATCACCCGCGACATTTTTGCCAAAAAAGACGCCGACGGCTCCCCGCTCGTGAACAAGATCCTCGATACCGCCGGCCAAAAAGGCACCGGCAAGTGGACCGTGATCAACTCGCTCGACCTTGGCACCCCGATGACTCTCATGGCCGAGGCCGTCTACGCCCGCTGCGTTTCGGCGATGAAGGACGACCGAGTTCGCGCCGCCCGCAAACTCAAAGGCCCAAAACCCGCCATCCCCACCGCCCGCAACGCCAAAAAACGCGCCGCGCTCGTGCAGGAAGTCCGCGACGCGCTCTACGCCTCGAAGATCATCAGCTACGCGCAGGGCTACATGCTCATGCAAGCCGCCGCCAAGGAATACGGCTGGAAGCTCAACTGGGGCGGCATCGCTCTCATGTGGCGCGGCGGTTGCATCATCCGCTCCCGCTTCCTCGGAAAAATCAAAGAGGCCTTCGACAAAAAACCGAAACTCGCGAATCTCCTCTTTGACGACTACTTCAAAGGCGAAATCAAAAAGTCCCAAAAAGGCTGGCGCAACATCGTTGCCATCGCCGCCAAGCGCGGCATCCCGGCTCCCGCTTTTTCCACCGCCCTCGCCTTCTTCGACAGCTTCCGCTCCGCCGTCCTGCCTGCGAACCTCCTCCAGGCCCAGCGCGACTTCTTCGGCGCCCACACCTACGAGCGCGTGGACAAACCCCGAGGCGAATTTTTCCACACGAACTGGACCGGTCATGGCGGGAACACCTCCTCCACCACCTACTCAGTGTAAACGCCGTTGCGCGTCTTCATTCTCAAACCCGACGCGATCGGCGATTTCATCCTCGCCTCGGGTTGCATCCGCTTGATCGCCCGCGAGTCCGGGGAGGAAAACCTCGTCCTCGCCGTGCGATCGGATGTCGCCCCGCTGGCCAGAAGCCAGTTTCCCAAGGCACTCGTCCTGCCCCTCACCCTGCGCGAGAAACGCCGCATCCTCAATGTCACCACCGTCAATATCCTCCACAGCCTCCCCTCTTGGCTACGGATGCTCGGCCTGCGAGTCGATGCCGCGCTCTGCCTGCGAAGCATGCGCGCCTACCTCCACACGATCTGGTTCTACACCCCGCGCGCCAAACGCCGCATCGCCTGCCAAAACCTCCTTCTCGCCCGTCCCCGCGTTCGTCGCCCGGCCGTCGAGAATTTCGTCACCCGCTTTTTCCAACCAACCCTCCTCCCCTACCCCACTCAGGAAAAACTCCCCACCGACATCGAGGCCAACCGCTCCGTGGCCTCCGAACTCCTTGGCCGCGAAATCTCCGAAGCCGAAATCCTCCCCTCGCTGATCCTGCCGGAACCCGTTCCCCGCTCGGACCGCTGGCTCCTCTGTCCCTTCAGTTCCAGCCTGAACAAAGACTACCCGGCCGAAAAATGGGCCACCGCCCTCCAAATCCTCGCTCCCGAGCGCGGCGACTCCCCCCTGCAACTCGCCGCCGGCCCCAACCAACAGGAACAACTCGCCGCCTTCGCCCAAATCCTCCGCGCCGCCGGAATCCAAAACCTCGTCATCGATCCCCCAAAACCTCTCTCCGATTTTTTAAAATCCATCGCCGCCGCGCGGTTGGTCCTCACCGTGGACACCGCCGCCGCGCACATGGCCTGTGCGCTGGGATCGCCCGCCGTCATCACCTCGGCCGGCCACCACCCCGGAGTCTACGCCCCCTACTCGCCGAACGGCCTTCAGTATTGGATCATGCCACCTCCCCATCTGAAAAAAGGGGAGTGGCGGGAATCCACCACCCCCGAAATCCTCGCCAACGCTGTCCGTCAAATCCACCCGCGTTGAACAACGCGGGGCGAATCCCTCGAACTACTCGGTGATGATGTCCTTGTAGGTTTTGCCCGATGGGATCATCGGCAACACATGCTCGGTGTAAGGAGTCATGACATCGAGCACATAGGCTTCCTTGGATTCGAGCATGCGCTTGATCGCCGCGGGCAGGTCTTTTTTGTGATGGACCCGCTCGCAGGGGACTCCGAAGCCTTTGCAAAGCTCCACATAGTCCGGGTAGATGCGCTTCAAATTCTTCGGATCGCCGAGGAAGGTGTGCCCGCGATTTCCGCCGTGGAAGCGGTCCTCCCACTGCACGACCATGCCGAGGTGCTGGTTGTTCAGAATGATTGCCTTCGCCGCGATGCCCTCGATGTGGGCGGTGGCGAGCTCTTGGACATTCATCAAAAACGATCCGTCGCCATCGATATCGACCACCTGTTTGTCAGGCATGGCGACTTTCGCGCCCATCGCTGCGGGGTAGCCAAATCCCATGGATCCCAACCCGGCCGAGGTGATGAAGGTGCGGGGCTTGTCGAAATCATAAAACTGTCCGGCCCACATCTGATGCTGACCCACGCCAGTGGTAATGATCGCCTCGCCTTTGGTCATCTCATGCAGGAGTCGGATGACATGCTGTGGCTGGATGGCATCCTCGGTGTCCTTGAAGCTGAGCGGGTGTTTCTTTTTCCAGCCATCGATCTGGGCATACCAATTCGGATAGCGCGTGTAGTTTTTGGCTACGCGCTTTTGGCCGGCTTGATCCAGGAGTTTGTTGAGGCGGCCGAGGGCGTATTTGAGATCGCTGAGGATCGGCAGGCGCACGGCCTTGTTTTTGTTGATCTCGGAATTGTCGATATCGATGTGAACGATGGTTCCGTGCTCGCAGAATTTTTCGACCTTGCCGGTCACGCGGTCATCGAAACGCACTCCGATGGCGAGCAAGAGGTCGGCTTCGTTCACGGCATTGTTCGCGTAAACCGTGCCGTGCATGCCGAGCCATTTCAGCGAGAGCGGGTGCGACTCGGGGAAACATCCGATGCCCATGAGCGTGGTGGCCACAGGCACCTGGGTGCGCTCGGCGAACTCGAGGATTTCCTTCGAGGCTGATCCGGAAATCACGCCTCCGCCGCAATAGATCATCGGAGCCTTCGCGTTCTTGAGCATGCCGATGATTTCATTCAGCGCCACATCGTCAGCCTTCCGCTCGGGCTTGTAGCCACGGAGTTCGACAGTCTTTGGGAAAATCGGCTGCATCGTCTGGTTCTGGATATTCTTGGGAATATCAATCAGCACCGGGCCCGGGCGACCGGACTGCGCGATGTAGAAAGCCTCCTTCACAATGCGCGGCAACTCGGCGATGTCCCACACGAGGTAGCTGTGCTTCACCATCGGAAGCGTCATTCCAAACACATCGGTCTCTTGGAAAGCCCCGCGGCCGATCATTTCCTGCGGCACCTGACCGGTGATGGCTACGAGCGGGATGGAATCCATGAACGCATCGGCGATGCCGGTAACGAGATTTGTGGCACCAGGACCGGAGGTGGCCATGCACACGCCAGCTTTTCCCGAGACGCGGGCGTAACCTTCGGCGGCAAAAACCCCGCCCTGCTCGTGGCGAGGGAGGATCGTGCGGATTTTTTTCGTTTTGGTGAGCGCTTGATGGATCGGCATCGAGCAACCACCGGGATAGGCGAAAACGACATCCACACCCTCGCGCTCAAGGCATTCGACGAGAATTTCCGCGCCATTCATGACCTTCCCGCGGTCGGGTGAGGCGTCGGATTTTTTGGATGTGGATTTTTTGGTCTTCATAAGGCGGTGTAAAGTGGGCGAAAGCTAGCCAAGCCTTGCGGCTCTTGGCGAGTTGAAATCTTGGGCGAGGCGTGTTTTTTGCGGGTTCCGTTCGGTCAGCGGCTAGATTATTCGGAGGACTGCCCCTCGGTGAGGTTTTGAATTTTTTCCTCGGTTTTCAGCTTCAGCCAAGCCGCATCGATCTCTCGGAGTTTAGCTTCGAACATTTGACCACGGGCTGGGTCTAGAATCTCGGAGGCTTCGATGATTTTTTTGAGAATCTCGCGATATTCCTCTTGGCCTCCGCTGAGCGAAAGCAAGGAAGCAGACTTCTTGGCGGCCCTCTCCCAACGGGGTTCGAGCGTCCGCACAAACCGGCCAAAATCCGAAGCCGAGGCGGTTTTCATGCCACGGAATTCCTCAAGGGTCGGCAAAAGCTTCACATCATCGAGAACGGAAGTGAGTTTTTCGAAGCTCAACTCCGCCGATTTTTTTCCGAAATCGGAATGAAGTTTCGAGGGCTCCACCTTGGGCATAGCCACCGACGGCTTGGGTTCGCTAGGGACCACAGGAGCCTTGCTTGGGTCAAGGGCCGGCCGGTTTTTAGCCGCCTCCGACTCGGCCACAAGCGCCTCGGCGAAATTGGTGTGGTCTTTCGGAATCTTCTGGTGGGCATTGCCAAACTCCACCATCACGAACTCGTCCTCGGCTCCGACGGCGGGTAATTCGAGGCCCTCGGGCAAAACCGCGCTGCCCGAAACCTGACCATCAACGAGCAGCGAAACATTCGTTTTTTTGGTGATGATGATTTTCGAGGGGTAGCCAGAAAGCGTCTCCGCCTTGGCCAAAATCTCGTTGTGCGCGGTCTCGGCGGCGGATGGCGCAATCTCTTTGGCTGACGGGGCGGCAGCCGACGCGATCGAGCTTTTAACCTCATTCAGCCGATCGAGCATCTGTTGCGTTGCTGTCAGACGCTTGGTCAATTTCTCGTTTTCCGATCTGGCTTCCTCCAACTCTTGATTGGTCTTTGCCATGGTGACTTGGAGCGCATCCACTTGCTGGCGGGCCTCCTCCAAGGTCTCGGCGCGCTCATGGACGAGTTGTCGTTTTTCCGCTTGCAGACGACTTTTATCCACATTCCCCATCAGGAAAAACGCAGCCGCTGCGAGGATCGCCACCACGGCGATGGCGGCAAAAACGGGCGTGAACCGCGAACGCCGCGCTGGTGGCGGCTCGGGACGGGCTGCGATCGCCTGCTCCAGCCCCTCGTTGGTCTGGCGGATTCGTCGGCCCAAGGTTGCCGCGAGGGCGATCAGGATCGCACTCCCGGTGGAGCGAGACTCGTTGATAAATTTCTCGAACGCTTCGCGCGTAATTTCCCAATACTCCGAGGGCTCCACGGCAACCACCGAACACATCGCTCCTGAGGGGTCGAAAATACTCACCTCCCCCACCCATTCGCCAGGCTGAATCTGGCCGAGGACGGTCTTGGTTGCCAATTTGCAGGCCTCCCATTTTCCAGAGATTAAAAGAAAAAGCCGACCGGGATTTTGCCCCTCATGGATCAAAATTTCCCCGTCCCTCGCGTAGCGGTAGATACCGCGGAGGGAAAGATCTTGCCTAGACTGAAGGCTCAAGTTTGTCAAAAATCCGGACGGCGGCAATGGGAGCGGCAGAGTCTTGGGAGAATCCGTCATCACCACATGCAGCGTGCCGATGCTTTCGCGCCCGGCGATTTCCTCGAGTTCCACCTTTCGCGTGTAGGAATGCCCGGAGCGCTGCAGCGCCACATCGTTCTCAGTGGTCGATGTCGTCACCGGGATCGGATTTTTCAGATCGACCTTAAAAGTGTAGGGCCCGAACTGAATGATTTCGTCGTGCGAGAGTTTGTGTTCGGTGACGCGGACTCCATTGACGATACTTCCGCTTGATGAACCATTGTCCTTGAGCGTGTAAGCTTCATTAGAAAACACGATCGAGGCGTGGTTTTTAGAAATACCCGAATCGTCCAGATAAAGATTCGAATCCACATCTCGACCGATCAAAATCACCGCCTTGCCCAAAGGCAGAACCACAGATTTCACTCCCTCATTTACCTGAATCAAAAAAGCCATCTTGCCCGATTACCACCCACCTGCCGAAACGACCAGCTTAGGATTTGAAAAATTTATCTCCAATCGAGTCCGAGAGCCCGCGAACCAATAGACTTTATTGAAGCGCGCCGAGTGAACGCAACCGCCCGCATTCCAGTGCAAAAATCTCGCGGCTGACCGGGTGGTTCGAGTTGAGGTAATTTCCAATGATCGTTTCAGCGAGACGCAAGTGCGTGTCGTCCTGCCGGGAAAAAACAAGGACTTGGTTGCGTGTCGGCATCGCCACGAGGAGGTCGGGGCCGAGCGAATCGCGGAATTTCTCGCCGAACTCCGGCGCGAGCACACACGAGGCGGTGAGCGGGTCGGGCGACTCGATCGCCGCGTGGCGGATCACGCCGTTTTTGTCGCGGAGGAATTCCGGCTTCATCTGCGCTAGCGTGGCAGAGGCCGTCTTCAAAGCCTCGGCGCGGATTTGGTCAAAGGTCATGTGAACCGATTTTTTCTGTTCGCGCGTGAGCGGTTCGATCTCGCCATTCACCACCCGGGCGATGGCGAGAGTGGTGCGCTGCGATCCTTCGATGGGCCGCCGCATCTTGTGATCCATGAAAGACGGCTCGACCGCGAGAATCCATTGGTCGGCCCAGGCCGTAGGCAAGCCCAGAAACAAAACCGCCCAAACGCACAACGCGCTTGGGGTTTTTGCAAAAGCTCTGGTAAGCATGTCGAAAATCATGATCGCATTTCTAGAAGGAATCCTGGCCGAGTCTCTGCCGACCCAGATTGTGGTGAATGTTCACGGCGTCGGGTATCAAGTGCTCATCCCGATATCAAGTTTCGAGCGCCTCCCTCAGGTCGGGGCGTCCGTGAAAATCCTCACCCACCTCGCCGTGCGAGAGGATGCCCATGTGCTTTACGGATTTTGCACAGCGGGCGAGCGCGACCTTTTTAAGCTTTTGCTAAATCATGTCACCGGCGTGGGCCCGAAAATCGCACTGGCTGTGCTGAGCGGACTGTCGGTGGAAATGTTCAAATCCGCCGTCGTGGCGGGCGACACGGGGACGATTTCCAAGATCAGCGGGTTGGGAAAAAAAACTGCCGAGCGAATCGTGCTGGAGTTGAAAGACAAGGTGGGCGTGGCTGCGGAGTGGGAGGCCTCGAGCTCCAAAAATGCCCCGAGCGAGGACGACATTCGACTCCACGACGCCGTGCTGGCCTTGATCTCCCTCGGCTACAAACAAGTCGATGCCCATAAAGCAATCCGCGCGGTGCTGAAAACTGGCGACGGAACTCCTACCTCTGAGGAACTCATCCGCCAGGCTCTCAAGGTGCTTTCATGAGTCCTTTGGAAACGGCGCGCGCCGTCCAAGCCGCCATGCCAGCAGGCGGGCTTTTTCATGAAAAGGAATGGCGTATCGCCCCAGCGCCGTTTCGTCTACCAGCCGGATTGACTGACGAACTCGGGAAACTCGGTTACCGTCTCACCCTCTTCCTCCGCGCCTGCGACCAACTTTATCGCCAGAGCGTGAAAGGCCGCCAACCCGCTTGGGTGGCCGATCTGTTGGACTCCGGCAAGCCCGCCGAGCTAGTCGCTTTCCAGCGAGAGCACGGCCTCGCCGGAGACATCCCGAAGGTGATCCGCCCTGACCTCGTGCTGACCGAGGACGGATTCACCATCGCCGAAATCGACAGCGTGCCCGGCGGCATTGGCCTCACCGATTGGCTCAACAAAACCTATGCGGACCTAGGCGCCGAGGTTTTAGGTGGCGCGGACGGGATGCTCCGCGAATTCGCCGAGATTTTCCCCGGCGGAGACATCCTGGTTTCCGAGGAAGCCGAGACTTACCGCCCCGAAATGGATTGGCTCGTCCGCAGGCTGAATGCGGCTTTCCCAGAAAAGGGAACCTGGCGCGCCACCGACGCCGAGGCCCGCTCGGAGTGGCCTCCGAGGGTCTACCGGTTTTTTGAACTCTTCGATCTGGCCAATGTCCCCGCCGCGCCGGGCTTGATGGAGCGGCTTCGCTCAAAATCACTCCAAGTCACGCCGCCCTTCAAACCAGCCTTGGAGGAAAAGTTCTGGTTCGCGCTCTTCTGGCTCAAGCCGCTCGAGGATTTCTGGCGCCGGGAAATGGGCGAGCGCGCCTTTTTGGCCCTGCAAAAATCGATTCCCTACACCTGGCTCGTCGATCCGACTCCCCTGCCCCGCCACGCGGTGCTGCCGAAACTCGAGGCGCATTCGTGGAGCGAGGTCGCGGGGTTCAGCCAAAAGCGCCGGGACTTTGTCCTAAAAATCAGCGGCTTCTCCGAGCGCGCCTGGGGCTCGCGCGGCGTCAAGATCGGCTCTGACATGCCGCAGGGCGAATGGAAGGCCGCCCTCGAACAAGCCCTCGCCGAGTTCCCCTCCCAGCCCCACATCCTCCAAGTCTTCCACCACGGAAGGCTCTTCGACACCGAGTATTGGCTCCCCGGCACGGACCACCTGCAACCGATGCGCGGCCGCGTGCGCCTCTGCCCGTATTTTTTCGTCGGCGAAAAATCAACCACCCTCGGCGGCGCACTCGCCACAATTTGCCCGGACGACAAAAAACTCCTCCACGGCATGCGCGACGCCATCCTCGCTCCCTGTTCTCCGGCCTTGGAGTAACACCCCATCTTGTTTTTTTTGGCCCCATAGTTCATTTTGACCCGCATGAAAAACCCATCGATCCTGATTCGTTCCACGGCTCTTCCTCTCGCCGCCTGCGTGGCCATGGCTGGATGCTCAAACCTCACCCCCGGTGAAAATGCCGCCCTCGCCGCTGGCGCCACAGGCCTGGCCGTCGGCCTGCCGCTCGCGCTCACTGGGGTCAACCCCGCCGTCACCATCCCCGTCACCGCCGGAGCCGCTCTGCTCGCGGGTGGCGGCTCTTATTTGATTTCAAAAAACCAAGCCTCCGCCCGCCAGAAGCAAGTCGCCGAGGACCGAGCCAGAAATTACGCATCCCGCACCGGCGAATTTTCCAAACGCTCGACCCGCTACATCGCCGTTCGCACCGAGGACGGCGGCCGCGCTCAGGGCAAAGCGCAAGTGATGATCTACGACATCCACTCCGGCATGATCGTCGGCAATGCCGTCTACGACATGCACTCCGTGCCGCCCGTCGGCGAGATGGGCGACTTCGCCGGCTACCACGCCCGCTACATCGGCACTGGAAGCTAAAAAACGCTCTCCTCAATCAGTGCAGGAGCCTGCAAGCACCAGTCTTCAGAGGAATTGAGTGTCTTTTGCCTTTTGTTTTCCCTAGGAGAAAACTAAACAAGCGCTTCTTATTCCGTGGCATCAAAGAAATCCAAATCCTCCCCACCCGCATCGACACCGGCGCCAATTCCCCACGGCGCCTCCGCTGGCGAAATCCTCTCCTGGTGCGGCTTCACGACGATCCTCATCGCGTGCATGGCCTATGTGCTCTTCCATGCCTTCCTGATTGATCAAGTCACGGTGCGACTCTGTCGCGAACTCGATGGCCCAAACGCCAAGCCCACCGAAGTCCTCCCTGTCCCTCTTCTCGAAATTGCCTTTGACGGCTATGTCTGGAACCACCATGCGGAAAAACTCGGCGAAAACGGCGAGTGGCGCGTTCGCTTTACCGACATGGACAACGCCCCCTACGGCCGCGAGGTTCATTGGAGTTCCGGCTTCGCGTGGTATCTGAGAGGTCTTGGGGAAATTTATCGCCACTACACCGGCGACACCCTGCGCAACAGCATCTACCGGATGTCCATTTGGGCGAACCCGATCCTGCTCGTCCTCGCACTGGCCCTCTTCGCCACGCTCTCCGCGCGGCGGTTCGGGCCGCTTTGCGGTTCGGTTCTTGCGATTGGAATGATCACGACGGCCTCGTTCTACGAAGGCTTCCTGCCGGGATACCCCGACCACCATGGAATCACGGCCTTTGCATTGATGGGCCTGATCTTCGGCATTGCCTGGGCCGGATCGGGCTGGATTCAAAAGCCCGACGGCACCGCCTTCCTCCCCCCGCGCGCTCTCCGTCAAGCCCGCCACGGCATGATTTTCTCGGGTATCTGCGGAGCAGCAGGATTGTGGATTAGTGGATTTTCTGCAGGAATTGTAGCCATTGGGATCGGGATCGGCGCGCTTGCCAGCGTCGCGGTTTTTGCCAAAAAATCCCACGATCCAAACTGCTCCTACCATCCCGAGCTTTGGAAACTCTGGGCCAAAGTGACGGCCGCCGGCAGTCTTTTCTTTTATTTGGCGGAATATTTTCCAAACCATTTGGATATGCGATTGGAGGTCAATCACCCAATGTATGGCTTGGCGTGGTTTGCCGGCGGTTATGCCATTTACTACATCACCAATTGGCTTTCGCAAACTGAGCGCCACTGGAGAGAATTTCCTTGGGTTCAGGTCGCTGGTTGCGCAGCGGTGTGCTTGACTCTACCAGCAATCATTCTGATTGGCGGATCCCGTTTCTACATCCTGCTTCAGCCGTTCATGTTCGGTATTATGAACAATACCGCAGAGGTTCTACCTCTGCTCACGCGCATTCAAATGGGCGCCATCACTTGGCAAGTCGCCTTCGGGCTTTTTCCCGTTTTTATCCTCCTCGCCATCGGCTTGTTGGCAGTCAAAAAATTGGATGTCGGCAGCAAGGCGGTTTTATTACTTTTGATTTGCCCAATTCTGCTCATCACGGCCCTGCAATTCCGCCAGGTTCGCTGGGGAATGCTCAATGGCCCAATGTATATCTCATTGGCAGCAATGGTTATCACGACCCTTTGGCATATTATTCCTAGAAAAACAATCCCTCGCGCTATTGCGGCATTAGCCCTTGTATGTGCCGCATATTTTTTCTCGGCGGGCACGATTCGCGGGATGGTTTTGCCCTTTTGGAAACAATTCGCCAGCAAGAACAACATCGAAGTCGGTGTCGGCCAAATCCTCGCACTTCTCCACCGCGATGCCGCTAAAGCTATTTTGCAAAATGCCAACGGAAAACCTGTTACCGTTCTCAGCAGCCCCAATAGCTCCTGCCTCCTAGCGACTTTGGGCGGATTTAAAACAGTAGGAACCCTGTATTGGGAAAATGTGGAGGGCCTTAAAACTGCCGCCGAAATGCTCAACGCCCAATCCGATGAGGAGGCACTGGCCATGCTTCAAAAACATGGCATCACCCATGTTTATTTCATGACTTGGGAGAACTTCATCGGACCGTATTTCCGAATCATCCACCCCGATCCCGTTCCAGGCCTGTCGTTAGAAAACTCCTTCGGGCAGAAAGCCCTGTTCAAAAAGACAATCCCCCAGTGGGCCCGACCTATTCCCTACCCGAAAAATTTTCTTACAAATGCCTTGAATCAAGACATTCTTATTTTGGAAATCGCTCCCAACCAAACCAAAGACGAAGCAGAATTCCACTTGGCACGCTTCACCCGAATCCAGGAAGGAAATCCGATCGCAGCGGAAATCATGCTCAAGGGCATCCTAGAGCGATCCCCAAGCGCTGCCCCCGTCCGCTTTGAACTGGCTCAGTTGTATTTGGATCAAAAACGCTTCGATGACGCCAAGGACCAAGTGATCGCCGCTACAAAGGACGCTCCTCCCGAGATTCGAAAGCAAAACTGCCAAAACTTCGCCCAAATCCTCCGCCAACTCGGAGCCAATACCCAAGCGGATGCAATTTTGCAAGTAGCCGAATAGAGAATTAACCGCAGATTATTTTTGGACGACTCTCCACTTGAGAAAACTCCAAACTTTCTAAAGTCAATAAGGTATAGCATTTGAATGAAATATGTTTCCCGATAGCGCGCTTGTTTGGAGTTTGGTGTGTTTTTTTTCCTGGCTGGGATATGGCTCACTAATACATCATTTTTATCTTCGAGAGTCATTTAAAGAAATTAAATGGGGGTTAAAATGCTGATTTTATGATATTTACAGGTATTCATACCCTATGCTTGCAACCCCGCTTTATTGGATTTTATCCGTCGGTCTATCTAATCATTCACAGTCTGATAAAAATTACTCAAAATTCATCTTTGGTCTTTGCGTTGCGATTGTATTATCGGGACATCTCCAAACTGCGTCTTATGAAAAGCAAGCTGAAATCAAACAATTCCTTCTTTACAAAGAAGAAAATAAAAAAATTGAAGCAAGGCAGTTTAGCAGATTTTATAAAGACCTTCAGTCTTTGACTTCCAAGAATAGAAAAATATTTGCTATAATTGATGCTCCGTATTTAGTTGATTTTAATAGAAATAAAGTTAGCAATTCAGACATTCTTGGCGGTGCATCAATTTCTCCAGGAATGCCTTTTGGGCAAGGAAGTGGAGCTCTATTAGAATATTTAGTAAATAATGGCTATAATTACATACTTGCCGTAGATTTTGACAATGCCGTTTTACAATACACACGCAAGTTGATGGAAAATAATCCAAAGGGTGAATGGTATACAATGCATGGGCACAAATATGGCCTTGATCTCATGAAAAAAATTGACGAAATTGCAAGTGGTCGGCTAGTTGCAATTTCTGGAAATACCAGACTTATAAAAATTAGTGGTTAGATGCTTGCGCGAAGTCTTATTATAGTCGCAATGACTCCAAAAATATTCTTAACCCGAAACGCCTTTGTTTTCGAATGGCTCGGTTGGTGAAGCGGGACACCTACGGCCATCCAGGTCGTTTTTTTCTTAAGAAGTTTGAGGATCGCTTCCGTTTGAAATGAGAAGCTGTTGGTTTCGATGCTGATGGAGCGGAGGAGGTCAGTTCGCTGGAGGACCAGTCCGTTGTAGTAGGGAATTTTCTGTCCGAAGAGGAAGTTTACCAATAATACATAACACCAAGAAATCACCCGGCGGTGTCGGGCCCGGATTTCTGGGTTGGTGACATAAGGAATAATGATATCTGCCTTGCCTCGAGCTTGGAGGATCGGAAGAACGCCGTCAACGGGATGTTCGTTGTCGGCTGGGAAAACCATGGCATGGGAGAAGTTGGCTTCCTGTAATCCGGTCTTGAAAGCACCACCCATTCCAAGATTGGTTGGATTTGAAAGGGCACGGACTCGGCCGTTTGTCGACTCTACTTCCGCCGCGACCAAGGCTGTTTGGTCGGTGCTGCAGTCGTTAACAATCAGAATTTCGAAATCAGAACCGACTGCGGTTGCCGCAGCGCAGGCGGCTTCAACAGAGGCGGCCAAGGTTTTTTCCTCGTTGTAAGCAGGAATGATTATGGAGAGGCCGTCTTTCACAATTCGTTGGTAGCTATTATTCTTTAAAAATCGCAACCGATGAGTCCTCTGCCTTCATTCACGGGGCAGCTTTCGGTATGGAGCTTCAACATCTTCCAGCATCGGAAAATGCTTGGCATTCAATGTTACCAAGCTGAGCCCATGGAGATCCGCAGTCGCTGCGATCAGACAATCCGCAAGTCCACAGCCATGAGATGGGCGATAGTCTCGGGAATAGAGACCCCCACGCTCTGCAATGCCAGATGTGAGAGGAAGTGATGTGAGTGCCGAAATCATTTTCCCCAATCTGGTTTGTTCATCCCCGTTGCGAACTCCTTGATAAAGTTCCGCGATATTTATGGCTGAAACGAATGATTCCGAGATATTCGCTTCAACATAGACTACAGCTTCTGGATGCCCCCGGAGGTAGTCTATTAAAATATCGGTATCAAGCAACTTAGCCATTAGAATCGGTCAAAAGAAGCCCTCATGGCTCTTGTATCAGGAAGGCTTTGATGGTCGGCCCACATTCCTCGGGCGGCCTGTAGCGCTTTTAGTCGCTTGTTGGAATCACGGCGCTGGATAAACTCATCAATCGCCTGACGAATAATCTGACTTTTTCCGTGTCCTAAACTTTTACTAATTCGAACAATCGAGGCACTTTCCTCGTCGGTAAGGTAAATTTGAGTTCTAATCATACATTATGATGTATATTAAAATTCAGAAAGTCAATAAAGACCAACTCAAATAAAGTTCACATGCTGGACTGAACCAGTGGCTGGAGCGAGTGCCCCCTCGCCTTTCACGAGTTTGTCCAAGGCTTCGTTGACTTTGTGCTGAAGGCAGAGGCTGCCGCACATTTTTTGGGCATTGAACTCGGGGCTGGCGAGGTAGTTCATGACCTCCCAATAGCGGTCGCTGGCCCAAATGTCCTTAAACCGCTCCTCGCAAATGTTGCCGATATGGAACTTCTTGTATTTCTCGTTGAAAAGCATTCCGCAGGGGGCCACGAGTCCGGAGCCGGAAATTTGGAGGAGGAAAGGCGCGCCATAGCACCGTTGGTAGCTGCGAGTGCCAGAGGCTTCGATTTTGCTCCACTTCACGGTGCACTGATAGGTTTCCGTGGAGAGGGCCTCGGCCTCGCGAAGAAGTCCATACAGGCTGGAGTAGCCGCTGTAGTTGACGCCCAAGTCCCCGTCTTCGTTGTCGCTGCAGTGCTTGATGACGAGATAATCGACGCCAAGTTCCTTTCCGAGACGGGCGAGAGGGAGAATCTGGTCGGCATACTCCGGCATGAGCACCATTTGAAGACCGATGGTGCAAGTGAGCTTATCGCGGCGCTTCACAGCGACCATGTCGGTGATGTTTTGAACGATGCGGTCGAACCATTCCTCTTTCACGCCCATGATCTCGGCGTAGCGTTTTTTCTCGCCGGCGGAGATGTTGATCCGGAGGTAGGTGAGATGTGGGAGGAGTTGCTCGGATTTGCTTTTTGTGAGCACGAAGCCGTTTGTGCCGCAGGCCATCGAGAGCCCCTTTTCATGCCCATATTTGCAAGTGTGCATGAAAACGGGCGAGATGGTGCTTTCGCCATCGGAAACCAGGCTGATGCCCTTCACTCCGATCTCCGCGCAATCATCAAGGAAGGCCGTGATGACTTCCTTGTTGATAGAACTCCGGTCGTTTTCCTGGAGCATGGCGTAGCAGTAGTGGCAGCCGTAATTGCAACTGCGCGTGAGCGCCATGTCGATCGTGACTGGTGCAACGCGCTTGCCATCCATCCAGTCGCGGACACGCTCGGTGTGCCATCCGATTTTGGTTCCATCGAGGATCAAACGGTCAACATGGTCTTCAAGAAGGGCGCTCATGATTTTATGATGGGGCTAGGGTTTGGAGAGAACTTACAATCTCCGGAGCTGACTTGCATCTTTCATTTCGAGGCTGAAAACCTCGATGCGCGGGTCGAAATTTTTTCGGAGAATTTTCTCGATTTCCAAGGCTGCACGGCGCTTGGCGGCCACGGGGGCGTCCCCTTCGAACTTGATGGTGACTGCGTAGGATTTGCGGGCATCGATGACCCGGATGCCGTGCTCGTAACCGAGCAGTGAAAGAGAGGCGGCATCCACGGCTTTCTGGCAGGCGGATTCACGCGCCTCGGCAGGCAGGGACTTCCAATGAGCGGATGTGCCGCTGTCGAAAAAATTGGTTTCCTTGACTGCTGAAATTCCCGTTTTTGCGAGCAAACCCGACAGAAGTTTTTTGACTCGGGCAAAAATCGGATCCGCGTTTTGCGGAAGGACGATGCCTTGCACAGGAGGAGTTTTGGCGGGGTCGCGCAAGCCATGCTCCAGCCTGACAAGAGCGTGTTCGCGAATTTCGAGAAGAGGCAGGCCAATAAGAATTTCGCAAAGGCAATCCACCGCAGAAATGAGCGAGGGGGGCGCTTCAGAGGCAGGCAGGTAACCCGCCGCCTCGACACCGCCCTTGCCTTCCGGTTGGGTGAGCCAAAGAACTCCATCCGCATTTTCAAAAGAAACAGCGCCCGATGGCGGCGCTTTTAAATAGCCCAGATGGGCGCCTCGGTCGCGGAGGGCCGATTTGTAGTAATCCCGAACATCGGAAAACTTCGAAGACTCGTTAAGTTTGCCGAAGTGCAAACTCACTTTGCCTCCGCCGTTGCTAAAAGTGATGCTAGAGAGGTGGGAGAGTTTTTGGGCGATGCTTTCAGGAGATTCGCTCCCAAGGGTTTGAGGATCAAATTCAACGCCAATCGCATCCATCCCGCCGATCTGAGCGGCCTCCACCAGATTGGCCAGGCTCGAAAGCAAATCGTCGTCGGGCACCCAGCTCTCCAGCCAGGAAAGCCCTGCGCTGAATCCCCGAGTTTGGACCTCCAAGTTGTTCGAGTAGGCGGAGACGAGATCCTCGTAGCAAATCGTGGGCGAGGTATTTTCCATTGGTAAAAGTCGGTGATCCTATCCATCACCATCGCCGCGATGGCAAATTTTTTCGCGGTCGGCTTGAAATCAACGCATTTGGCCGTCAGTTTCAACCCACTTGAAAATTCGGCTGTCACACGGAGCGATTATTGAAAATGGCGACTATGATTTAGTCGATCCTTCGCTGGCTGGTCGGGAAATCTCACTCGACCTTTTACGCCAAATGCTTCGTCTGCGCCGGATGGAAGAAGCACTGATCGCGCAATACCATCCTGCCGACGAGATGCGATGCCCGATCCATTTCTGCATCGGCCAGGAAGCTGTGCCTGCGGCATTGTCACTTTTACTGAAACCCGAGGATTACCTCTTCAGTCACCACCGAACGCATGGCTACTACTTCGCCAAGGGGGCTCCGCTGCGGGAGCTTTTTGCGGAAATCTACGGCCGTGCCACCGGAGCCAATGGCGGCTTGGCCGGTTCGCAAGACATCTCGCACACGGAGAGTCGATTTTTTGGCGGGGCGATTTTAGCGGGTGCCGTTTGCATCGCCGCAGGCGCGGCCTTCGGGCTGCAACATCAGAAAGCCAAAGGCATCAGCGTGGCGGGATTCGGAGAGGGGGCCACGGATGAGGGAGCCTTTTGGGAAGCGGTAAACCACGCGGGAGCCAAAAGCCTGCCCATCCTTTTTGTTGTTGAAAACAACCGCTACGCGACATTTTCCGATCAACTGAAACGCCAACAAACCGACAACATCGCCGAACGCGTTGCTCCTTTCGGAGTCAAATCGCAAAGTCTCTTTGGCAACGATGCACCGCTCGTCTGGAAAACTTTGAGCCAGGCTGTGAACTCTGTGCGGAATGGCTCCGGCCCGATGCTGGTCGAGGCCTACACCTATCGCTGGAACAGCCATGTCGGTCCGGAGGACGACGGGTTCAACAAATACAGACCGCAGCGTGAAATCGATTTTTGGAAAAGAAACTGCCCCATCAGTCTTCTTCGCCAAAAGCTCGAGAAGCTTGACTGGATCGATAACGGCGAGGTTTCCCAAATGGAATCCGAAATCGCCGGCGAGATTGCCGAATGCTTTGCTTTCGCCAAGGCCAGCCCGTTTCCCTCCGAGGCGAATTGGCACTCCAGAAATTTTTCAAATGCCACGCCGGTCGCCGACGCCTTGCTGGCCGAGGAGGAATCCACCGACTTCAACCCGTCCCAAGGCGAAGCCAAGCTGGCTCCCTACTGATCCCACGAATGAATCGATCGATCTCCTACGCTGAGGCCATTCGCGAGGCCACGGATCAAGCCTTGGGGCTCTCCGACCAAGTGATTGTGCTCGGCCAATTGGTGGACACGCCCTCCGGTATTTTTGGAACCACCACAGGCCTTGCAGAAAAGCACGGAGCCGACCGGGTGCAGGATTATCCCGTTTCCGAGAATTTGATGACCGCCGCCGCGCTGGGGGCTGCATTGACAGGTTTGCGTCCGGTGGTTTGCCACCAGCGGTTGGACTTTATGATCTACTCCATGGATGCGATCACGAACTGGCTCGCGCTCTGGAGATTTAAATCCAACGGAAAATCCGGTGTTCCCGTGACCATCCGCGCCATCGTGGGCAAAGGCTGGGGACAAGGCCCTCAACATTCGAAAAGTCTGCACGCATGGTTCGCTCATCTTCCCGGTTTGCGCGTGGCCATGCCCGCCACGGCCTTCGATGCGAAGGGTCTGTTACTCGAAAGCATCTTCGGCGAGGACCCGACGATTATCATCGAGGGCCGGGGCTTGTTTTCGATGAAAGAGGAAGTGCCTGAAAAACCCTACCGGGTGAGATTCGGCAAAGCTCTGATCCGACGTGTGGGCCGGGATGCCACGCTGGTGGCGTTGGGTTCCATGGTGCCGCCAGCCATGCGCGCCGCCGAGATTCTCGCCCAAGAGGGAATTTCCGTTGAAGTCATCGATCCCCGCACGATTTCGCCACTGGATCGGCCGGCAATTTTGGAATCGGTTTCAAAAACCGGGCATCTGGTCGTCGCGGAACCCGGTTGGCAGTCCTTTGGAGCCGCCGCAGAGATCATTGCCGCCGTGGCGGAAAATCCGGCGTCTGGACTGAAGTCACCCCCGGTTCGCGTCAACTTCCCCGACAGCCATACTCCCATGAGCATGGCTTTGGAAAAACTGTATTACCCCGGCGAGCAGGAAATCGCCGAGGCGGTCCGAGGAACTTTGAAGAAATCCTGACGGCGAGATTTCACAATTTCTCCCCTTTCGATACCTCGTAGGCCTTGATGTCGGTAATGACCGCGCTGATGAAGCGCGCCGGCGTGACATCAAAAGCGGGGTTGTAGGCTCGGGCACCCGGCGGCGCGACAGGAATGCCTCGGAAAAATGCCAATTCCTCGTCAGCGCGCATTTCGATATGGATCTCCCCGCCATCGGGGATGCCTCGGTCAACCGTTGATTCCGGAGCGACCACGAGGAAAGGAATACCCGCTTCGCGACAGGCCAGAGCCACGCCCAGCGATCCGATTTTATTCGCCGTGTCGCCATTCCGAGCAATGCGGTCCGCCCCGATCAAAGCCGCATCAATTTTCCCTCCAAGGATCGCCATGGCCGCTGCGCCGTCGGCGAGAATTCGATAGGGGATTCCCGATTTGGCGAGTTCCCAGGCCGTTAAACGACTTCCCTGCAAAAGTGGTCGGGTTTCATCCGCAAAAACCTCTCTTACGAATCCGCGCGCGTGGAGTTCCTTCACCACCCCGAGCGCCGTGCCGCTCCCTGTGGTAGCGAGCGAACCCGTGTTGCAGTGCGTAAGGAGGTTCAGCGGTTTTTTTCCAAGCCGACTATAAATCCAATCAGCGCCAATCGCCGACATTCTGCTTGCGGAAAGCCGCTCCTCCTCGGCTAATTTCAAAGCCTCCCCGAGCACCGCCTCCCGGCCTTGAGGCACAAATTTTCTGACCCGTTCGACTGCCCAAGCGAGGTTCACAGCCGTCGGCCGAGCATCGCGGATGGAATCAATCAAGCGGTCCCACTGACTTGCCGGCAAAGCCAAACGTTCGGCCTCATCCATGGCAATGACCACCCCAAAAGCCCCCGCCACACCGATGGCCGGAGCCCCTCGAACCACAAGGCGCTGGATGGCATCCACAATCGAAGCCGCATCCGAGTAGGCATTGTATTTTTCCTCACCGGGAAGCAGGGTTTGATCAAGAAGAATGAGGCTCGAGCCATCCCAATCCACAGCCTTGAACGAGGGCGAGGAAACCGAATTCAGGCTGGAGGTCATGGCGCGCAATTAGCGCAGGTTGATCTTCTGCATTCGCTTGATGTTAAAATAGAGCGGATTCGTGAAGGAATCGGGGATTTTTCCGGCGCGGAAGGCTTCGACGAGTTCGCGGATGGCATCTTCGATGGTGAAGCGCGGAGAGTAGACGAGCTCGCGGAGGATTTTTTCCGAAGAGATGTGGTAGGAGCGATTGTCGTCCGTGGGCGTGTGGGCGATTTCGACATGCGAGCCGACGATGTCGCGGACTTTGTCAGCGATGGCATCGAGGGAGAGGTTTTGGTAGCCGGCATTGAAAACCTTGCCGTCGATTTGCTCGGCAGGCAGGGCGAGGCATTTCACATAAAGCTCGGCGCAATCGCGCACATGGAAATTCGGGCGGAGCTGGGCACCACCGAAAACGGTGATCTTGTTTTTGTTGACGGCGTGATTGGTCAGGATGTTGACGGACAGATCGAGGCGCAGGCGCGGTGACCATCCGCAAACAGTGGCTGGTCGGAGGGTGAGTGTGGTGAAACCCGGGGCTCGGCGTTTTTCGAGCTCGTCCTCGCACATGGCTTTGAAGCGGGAGTAATCGGTGAGCGGCTCGCGGGGCAGATCCTCGGTGACATTTTGTTCCTCCTTCACGCCGTAGACGCTCGACGAGGAGGCATAGATGAAACGGCGGGCGCCGCTGTCTTTCGCGATATCCACTAGCGGCATGAAGGCATCGTAATTGATCGAACGACCGAGGGAGGGGTCGAGCTCGAAGCTGGGATCGTTGGAAATACAAGCGAGGTGGATGACGGCATCGCACCCGGGGAGGGATTTTTTTAGGAGCGCGGTGTCGCGGAGATCGCCTTCGATCAACTCCAGATTAGGTCGTTGGGCAGCAGGGATGCCGTCGAAGACCTGTTTGCCGTAAATAAAGAGATCGAGAACGCGGACTTTGTAGCCGGCTTCCAGCAGGAGCGGGACGAGCACGGAGCCGACATAGCCGCCTCCACCAGTAACGAGGATGGTGTTGAGATCGGGATTTTTCATGAAGTATGACCGAGGTATTTGAACCAGTCGGCGGTGGCTTCGGCGATGGTGGATTGATTCCAAAGCGGGGCGTCTCGCCAGTCGTCGATGACTTCCAGCATGCGGGCGACGCCTTGCTCGAGCGGAACGGAAGGTTGCCAACCAACAAGGGCACGGATTTTAGCGGTGTCGGCAAAGGTGCAGTCCGGCTCGCCTGGGCGTCGGGGGATGGTGGTTTTGTCGCCGCCGAGGAGTTCGATGAGGCGGTTGACCGCGTAGGTGTGGCCCGAGCCGACATTCATGATCTTGCCGGAGATGTTGGATTTTGCAGCAGCAAGGAATGCCGAGGCGACATCGGAGACAAAGGTGAAATCGCGCGTTTGCGACCCGTCGCCGACCACGGTGAACGGCACGCCGGCGAGTTTTTGGCGGAGGAAGACTCCAAAGACCGCGCCGTAGGCTCCCGTGGTGCGGCTGCGCGGTCCGTAGACATTGAAGAGGCGCAGCGAGACGGCAGGAAGTTGGTAAACGCGGTGCCAGTGCATGACCATTTCCTCGCCCATGAGCTTGGTGAGGGCGTAGGGGTGCTCGGGTTTGCAGGGCGTGGATTCAGGAGTCGGGTAGATGTCGGGGATGCCGTAGCAAGTCGAACTGGCGGCGTAGAGGAAACGCTTCACCCCGAGCTCGCGGGCCAGTTGGAGAGCGCGGAAAGTGCCCTCGACATTTACTAGGAAGTAATCCTCGGGATCGACAATGGACGGAACCAGATCGGCGCGGCCGGCGAGGTGAAAAAACCAATCGCAAGATTCCAAAGCCAAGTCGCCCTTGGAAACATGCCGGATGTTTTTTTCGAGGAATTGAAAAGCGGAATTAATCGATGCGGTGGCGAGATTTTTTGTGCGGCCGGTGCTGAGGTCGTCGATGCCAAGGACCGAGTGACCATCGGCCAGAAGGGCATCCACGAGGTGGCTTCCGATAAATCCGGCGGCGCCGGTGACAATGCAACGCATGGCTTTTAGAAATTGAGGAGAGACTGCACCCCCTTGAGTAAGGCGGCTTTTGAAATGGGATGCTCGTTGCCGACGATGTTCACGGCTTGGGCCCCGGCGAGTTGGCCGAGGAAGGTGGAGATTTCGATGGGCAATCGACTCGCGGCGGCCAGGCCTGCGACTGAGAAGAAGGCATCACCCGCGCCGACGGTATCGGTGACATCCGTAACGAGCGGCGGGATGCGCACGGGCGCGGAGTTTTTCGAAATACCATAGGTCATCACGCTCCCTCGGGTGAGCCACGCGCTTTCCGAACCGAACGATGTTGCGATAGCAGAAAGCTCGCACTCCGGGTCGAAATCCCGACGACCGCAGGAAAGCATGATTTCTTGGTTGTCCAGCGAGAAGACATCCGCGCGGCGGTATTGGCGGGTGATGATATTAAAGCCGTGATTGTTGCTGTTCGTTTGGCAATTCAGAACCAAAAAGGGCGCCTCCTCCTGCACAAGATCGCGGATTTTTTCCTGCATCAGTCCATGGCCGAAATCCGCCAGCAAAACGGCGTCACAATTTTTCATTTCACGCCGGAGGTTCGCGAGTAGTCGCTCCTGGACTTCCTCGGACGGCGGTTCCTCGTTGATGAAATTCACCGAAAACAGCTTCGAGATTTCATTTCCCTCGAGCAACGGCTCGACATAGCGCTTTTTGACGATGGTGGTGAACGCATCATCACGAACGGTGGCGTCCTGACTCTTCGACAGCGCACCCGCGAGAAGTTCGTCCACCCAAGGTTCGTTGCCGAGGAGGCTCACGAAGCGAACATTCGGGGTGAATTGGCTGACATGGCGGAGAATGGCCAAGGCACCGCCGAGATAGGTTTCCTGCGAGAGAAACCGGCCCGAGATGATGCGGTTTTTCGAGGTGAGACCCTGGACTTTCAGGCAAGCGTATTGATCGATGATCGTGTCGCCGAGCACGAGAATGCGGAGTTTTTCAAACCCATCGACCATTTGACGGATTTGGGACGCCGAGGTTTTGGATGACAACTCGGAGCAATAGTCCCGCACGGCCTGCGGCAGGTGATCGAAGTGGCGGTTAAGGATTTTTGTGGAACTGAAAACAACCGAGCCGATGTAGCGAACCTCGCCTCCGTGGGCGCGAACCTCGGTGAGATCGTCGTGAATGTTCCCAGTCACATCGCTCGAGGCGTCCTGGTATTCGGTGCCCTTGCAGTAAATCGCAGGTTTCACCAACCGGATCGCCTCCACGGCCGCGACAAACGGAATCAGCACGACATAATCGACACACTCCAACGCGGCGAGGGTGCGAGCTCGTAAGGCATCATTGAAGCAAGGCCGACCGGGACCTTTGTTGACATGCTTCTCATCCGTCACCGTAACAACAAGCAGGTCGCCAAGCGCGCGGGCCTCCTCGAGATGGACGATGTGCCCCGGGTGAATGAGATCAAAAGTGCCGTGGCATTGCACAATTCGACGCCCATTACGGCGCTCGGCATCGAGGACAGCCTCCACTTCGGCAAAACTCAGGATTTTGTTTTTTTTCATTCCGGCAACCCCGCGAGTTCTTTTGTCAAAATATGGCAAACCACCATTTGAAGATCCTCGGCCATTTGCATGTCGTGAACCGGAAAATGGATGGCATGCCGAGCCATTTCAAGGGCCTTTCCGCCATCGAACCCCACGATCGCCCAAGTCTCCATGCCGAGTTTGTTTCCCGCTTCCACTGCCCGCAAAATATTCGGCGAGTTTCCGCTTCCGGAGAGCGCCACCAGAATGTCACCGGGTGATGCCAAAACCTCGAGCTGGCCGGAGAAAATGTTTTCGTAGCCCGTGTCATTGGCGAGACACATGAGGACGGAGGTATTGGCAGAAAGCGAATGCGCTCGAACACCCCCTCGGCCGCCCTTTGCGGCTCCGTAGATTAAGTCGTTTGCCCAATGGTTGGCATTCGCCGCGCTACCTCCGTTGCCGCACAAAAAAACCCTCGCCTTATCGGTGCGGACTTTATCGATTTGAAAAGCCAGCTTGCGACTCGCCGCGTCGGCATCATCAGTGAAGGCCACATCCATCTTTTCAAGATATCGGGATGAATCGGAAGGCATGGGATTTTTGTTATTTCAATTCCGCTCAATGAGCAATTTTCGAATCCAGGATTCGTAGCTGTTGCGCGCGTTGATGGCGCGGAGGGTGCCTTTTTGGTCGAGGAGGAGGATGGTGGGAAGGGCATTGATGCCGTAGGGACGGACGAAGGGGCTTTGCCAGCCTTGTCCGTCACAGGCGGTGGGCCATTGGGAAATACCGAGACCTTCCATGACTTCGCGGACGGGGGCGGGTTTTTCGTCGAGCGAAATGGTCGCGATGGCGAGTTTGTCGGCGGGGAGCTTGGCAAGGGCTCGGCGGAAATCCTCGATCCAAAGCAGGCTGGGAAGCGATTCGGTGGACCAGAAAACGAGCAGAACGATCCGGCCACGGCAGGCGGCGATGTTGAAACGACCGCCTTGGACCGTCGAAAATTCGAGCGCGAAAGGCTTATCCAAAAGCTCGAGGCGCTGGAGGTCGTCGGCGATGCGGCGATTCAAGGTGGGCTCACTCGAGAGGCGGCGAGCTTCGTCGAGCAGTTCGCGTTTCAGTGGAGGGTTGTTGTCGCAGATGGTGGCGACCTCGACGAGCAGGCGGGGGGCGCGGCGGTCGCCGGGGTGGCGGTTTTGAAAGTTGCGGGCGGCGGCAACGATGTCGCGGCGGCGTTCGTTTTCCTGGCCTTGCAGGCTTTGCATCAGCAGCGAAACGCGGCGGAATCCCGCCTCGGCACGGACTTCGCGGGGGGCAGATGGATCCTTTTCGAGGGCTTGCAGCAGCCGCATGGACTCATCGACTTGGAACTGGCGGCTGTCCATTTTGCCGATGGCGGCGAGGAGGGAAGCGAGGCGCATGCGGGCTTCGTGGCTTCTCGGATCGGAGGGATTTTTTTTCAAAAACTCGGAAACCAATCTCTCCTGGCGATGGAGGTGTTTTTTGGCGAGGGCACGGGCTTCCTCGATATTCTTTGGCTTCGAGCCAGGCCCCGCGTCCAAGGCCACGACGGCATTCCAATCCTCATCAGGCGAGGCAAGGGCGAAACCAGCAGCGGCGAGGAACAGGAAAACAATCAGCCTCATTCGTCAGCGTCGATAGTGGTGTAAATCGGGCGGTGGTCGCTGGCCTCCCGGGTATGGCGCGAACTCGAAATGCCGCTGCGATTGAGGCGGATTTCCGGCCAGAGGCCGCGACTGGCCATCAGGTAGTCTATGCGCGAATAGAGATCGGCGTTGTCCCAGAAATGCGTCCAAGTGAGGCCGTCGCGGTCGCGGAGCGTGAGATCGCGGAGACTCGCGGGGGAGTTCGAGGGACCGAGGATTTCGCGGATGGGAAATTCGTTTTTCGTGTCGTTGAGGTCGCCGAAGAGCAAGAGGTTTTGGTTGGGGTCGGCGGCGAGGATTTGGTTAAGGCGGGAGCGGACGATCAAGGCCTCCTTGGCGCGGAATTTCTGCTGGTCATACATCGGGACGGCGCGCTTGGACTTGAGATGCAGGCCAATCAGACGGAGTTGGTAGTTGGGCGTGACCTGCACGGTCACATCGAGGATTCCCCGGCCCATCCGGTGCCGACGGCCATTCAACTCCACAGGGATATCTGACTGCGAATCACGCACGACGATCGGAAATTTACTCAAGAGCGCGAGGTGGCGATCACTTCCCTCCTCCCCACTCACCCACTCGAGATGCGAAAAATCCATCCCGACCTCGCGAAGCCGCCTCTGGAAATCGGCGAGCATTTCTTGATCGCCTATTTCGGCCACGCCGAGAATGTCGGGCTTGATGGATTTGATGGCAGAAATCAGAGCGCGGACTTCCTTCTCGGGCTTCGGTGCGTCGGGAACAAACCGATCACCCACCTTGCGCGACATGGGCAGGTAATTTTCGAGATTGTAGAAGGCGAAAACGACCTCTCGGGCCCCAGCGTTGGCGATGCAGAAAATCCCAACCGCCAGCAACCAAGCTCCCAATCTCATGGAGGGAAAACCGAGCCGGCTCAGGCAGGCTTGTGTGGCTCTTTGTCTGCGGCCTCTTTGACCTCGACTTGAGCCGCTGTCTTGTGGATTTCGCGCTCGAATTCATCACGGGCCCGCTTGAACTCCCCGAGGCTCTGACCGATGCCGCGAGCAAGTTCAGGGAGTTTTTTCGCACCAAAAAGGAGCAGCACGATCACCAGAATAAAAACAATTTCGGGCCAACCCGGCATAGAGAGGGCAAACATTGGAGTGCTCATGGTTCTTTGGCATTAGTGCATGAACTGCCCGAGTGCAACCCAATCCTCGTTTTTATATCCAGCGCCCAATCGTGGATTGCGCCGGATGGCAAACTGGGTTGTAGTTCCGCAATCACGGCCGCCCGACCATGCCGACCAAGACCGAAAAAAATCCACCAACCCTTGAAACCGCGATGCAGCGTGTTTCAGAGATCGTCGCCTCGATGGAGGGTGGCGATCTGCCTCTTGAGAAACTCATCGAGTCCTACGAGGAAGGAACCGCTCTCGTGACGATGTGTCAGGAAAAACTCGATGCCGCCGAGAAGCGTATCCAAATCATCGCCCGCAATGCGCGCGGCGAAGTCTCTCTTGAAGAATTCGACGCGGAAGCGAACTGAATGAGTGGATCAAACCCCGGCCCGCTTCTGGCCACCATCCAATCCCCCGCCGACCTCAAGGCCCTCCCCGCCGAATCCCTCCCGCAGCTCGCCAGCGAGATTCGTGGCGAACTCGTCCAAGTCCTCTCCAAAACCGGCGGCCACCTCGGCCCGAACCTCGGCGTCGTGGAACTCACCCTCGCTCTGCACCGAGTCTTCGACACGCCGCGCGACAAATTTCTCTTCGATGTCAGCCACCAGGGCTATGTCCACAAGCTTCTCACCGGCCGTCTCGACCGCTTTCCCACGATCCGCCAATACGAGGGATTGAACGGCTTCCTGCTCCGCAGCGAGAGCGAGCACGATTGCTACGGAGCGGGCCACGCCGGCACCGCCCTCTCCGCCGCGCTCGGCATGGCCGCCGCCCGGGACCGCCTCGGCTCCGACGAGCATGTCGTCTGCGTGGCCGGCGATGCGGCGTTCACCTGCGGCGTCACATTTGAAGCCCTCAACAATGTCGCTTCCACGACCAAGCGCCTGATCATCGTTCTTAACGACAACGAGTGGTCGATCGCAAAAAATGTCGGCGCCGTTGCGGACTACCTCAACCGCATCGTTACCAACCCCGCCTACGCACACCTGCACGAAAACGCGGCGAAATTTCTCGAGTGGATCGGCGGAAAGGCCGCGCGCAAACTTGCCCACAAAGCCGAGTCCGCACTCAAAAACCTCCTCGCTCCGAGCGTCATTTTCGACGAACTCGGCATCCGCTACTACGGCCCGGTCGATGGCCACGACACCGCGCTTCTCACGCAGACTTTCGAGTTTTTAAAAACCCAGAACGAGCCGGTCCTCCTCCACATTCTCACCACGAAAGGCAAAGGCTACGCGCCCGCGCTCGAGAAGCCGGACAAGTTCCACGGCCTCGGAAAATTCCACCTCGATACCGGCGAAACCGTCACCTCCCCCACCCCTACCTACTCGGAACTCCTCGGTGAAAAACTTGCCGACTTTGCCGATACGAATAACAAGATCGCGGCCGTCACCGCCGCCATGCCCACCGGCACCGGCCTCATCCATTTTGCGAAGCGCCACCCCGACCGCTTCTTCGATGTCGGCATCGCCGAAGAACATGCTGCCCTCTTCGCCTGCGGCCTCGCCACACAAGGCATGAAGCCCTTCGTCGCGATTTACAGCACCTTCATGCAGCGCGCCTACGACATGATCATTCACGACATTGCGCTGCAAAATCTCAATGTCGCGCTCTGCATGGACCGCGCCGGCCTCTCCGGCGACGACGGCCCCACACACCACGGCCTCTTCGACATCGGCTACCTGCGACCCGTCCCCGGCATCATCCACATGCAACCGAAGGATGAGGCCGAATTCGCCGACATGCTCTGGACGATCGCCCACCACGAAGGCCCCGCCGCCATCCGCTACCCCCGCGGCGCCGGCACCGGAGCCGTTCCAGCGAAAAAACCCAAGCTTCTCGAGATCGGCAAATCCGAGGTTTTGCGGCACGGCACCCGCGCGGCCATCTTCGCGCTCGGCAACATGTGCGAACTCGCCCTCCCCGCCGCCGAGGAATTGGAAAAACTCGGTATCTCCACGGCGGTCATCAATGCCCGTTGGATCAAGCCGCTCGACACCGCCACGATCGAATTTTTCGCCGGCGGTTGCGAAATCCTCTGCACGATGGAAGACCATGTCCTCCACAACGGCTTCGGCTCCGCCGTCATCGAGCATTTGTCCGACCAAGGAATCAAAACCCCGGTCGTTCGTATCGGCTGGCCCGACGAATTCATCGAGCACGGCACCATCCAGATCCTGCGTCAAAAACACGGCCTCACCGTTGAGGCGACCGTTCAAAAAATCCTCTCACGCCTCGAGCCCAGCCAAGCGATCCCTGCGATCGCCCCTGTGATTTCGCCCGCAGCCTGATTTTTCGTTTTTAGAAAAAAACCAAATCAGGCTGGCAGGAGCGCTTCACCCCGCACGAGATCGTCTTGAGTTTGTCTCGAACGGACGAGGTGGATTTCGGTGCCATCGACCAAAACCTCGGGCAGGAGCGGGCGGGAATTGTAGTTCGAGGACATGACGAATCCATACGCGCCGGAGCTGAGGATCGCGAGGCGGTCGCCGGGATGGAGCGGTGGGAGTTCACGGTCTTGGGCAAAGAAGTCCCCGCTTTCGCAAACGGGACCCACGACATCCATCGGCTTGATCGTAGCGGCGGATTCCGTAAGCGGGACGATTTCGTGCCAGCCTTCATATAACGCGGGGCGGATCAGGTCATTCATCGCGGCGTCCACGATGGTGAAAGTTTTGGCAGGCGTTTCCTTCACATACTGGACGGTCGAGAGGAGCGCGCCGGCATTTCCGACAAGGAAGCGGCCGGGCTCGAAAAGAATGCGCAGGCCGAGGGGCTTGAGGATCGGAATGATCGCCGCCGCGTAATCCTCCGGCGTGATGCGAGTGCCGGGCTTTTGGGCGAGCCACCAATCGGGCGAGCCGCTTTTCAGCGCCTCGTCATAGACAATCCCGATGCCGCCACCGAAGTCGAAAAATTCGAGCCCATGCTCGGCGTGGATTTGCTTCACGAGATCGGCGAGCTTTTGGGCCGCCTCGGCAAAGGGGGCGGCTTCGAGGATTTGGGAGCCGATGTGGGTCTGAATGCCACGGATTTTCAGATGGGGCAGCGAGGCAGCGACTTTGTAGACCTCTGGCGCGCGGTCGAGACCGATGCCGAACTTGTTTTTGCTTTTGCCGGTGGAGATGAACTTGTGCGTCTTGGCATCGACATTGGGGTTCACGCGAATGGCGATCGGGGCTTTCATGCCGAGCGAACCGGCGACTTCGTTGATGCGCTCGAGTTCGCCCTCGCTCTCGACATTGAAGGAGTAAACTCCCTCGCGGAGCGCGTAGGCGATTTCCTCGCGGGTCTTGCCGACACCGGCAAAGGTGCAGCGGTCAGCGCGGCCACCGGCTTTGAGAACGCGGAACAATTCGCCGCCCGAGACGATGTCGAATCCGGAGCCGAGCCGGGCGAGGATTTGGAGGACGGCGAGGTTCGAGTTCGCCTTCACCGCGAAGCAGACGAGGTGATCGAGCGGAGAGAGCGCAGAGTCCAGACGGCGGTAGTTTTCCCGAATCGTATTCGCCGAATACACATAGGCTGGCGTCCCGAAGCGGTCCGCGATTTCATCAAGTTTCACTCCCTCGCAATGCAGCGAGCCATCGACATAAGAAAACAAATGCACCGCGGGAAAATGGGGAGCTTTTCCCGCCCTGTCAATCGGTCGCTCGCGAGCTACTGGCCGCGACGAACGCGCGAACCGGGGAAGTTCACAATGAAGCGCCAGACGATCTTCTCCCGGTTCTCGATCTCCCAAGTCTCGGGATTGATTTTGAACGGCTCATCGTAGCGCCGGATGTCGATCACCACATCGTATCCGCGGTCGCCGAACACATCGATGATCATGGCCAGAGCGAGCGGGTCGGCCAGAATCGGGCTTTCCGAGTTGATGTGTGCGCGGCCGGACATCGTGTGGCGGCGGATGATCGGCATGAATTTTTCGTGGATCAACTCGATCGCCTGCTCGAAAAGCTCGGGATGCTCGGCGTTGTAGGAGTCGAGACGGTTCACGAGTTCCTGCCGGGCGTGGATGCTCAGGTCGCGCGCGATGGGAATCCGGGCGATGCGGTCGTAGGTCGCATGATCCAGCTCAAGCGAACTCTGGTAGCGCAACTCATCCTGAATGCGGCGCTGAACATCATCCACCGAACCGTGGGCGTTCACATAGTGGTAGAAAAAAACCTCGCGCAGGGTCTTGAGGGACTCATAGGTGAGTTCCTTGAAAGTGCGGTAGCGGTTGCGCGCAGAATCCTCGGAAAGATCGGTCGCACGGGTCTCGAGCATTTCGCCGACACCGGAGGCCTCAACCGCCGCATTGTGCACACGGGCTCGCTGGCCACGGAGGATTTGGCGGCGCACCGACTCCGCCTCGTCCACGAAAAGCACGACGATATGGAACATCGGCTTGCGGAACTGCGAAGCAAGCGGGGTTCCCGCATAGCGGTTGCGAAGTTCGTTTAATTTCTCGTGGAGCAGGCGGAGGCATAGCACCTGCACCTTCGTGCGTGGGTAACCGTCCACCACCACGCCGGTCTGGTTTTCAGGATTCAGTAGGGCACGCAGAAGCAAACCCGTCACCTCGCGGTCACCGACCATCAAACCGGCATCGATCAATTTCCTCGCCGCCGGGCTTTTCAGAAGGTCGCTGACCACGATCGGCTGGGCCGTGTAGCTACGGTAGGATTGGATGAAGCGCGTTTGCGTTCCCTTGCCCGCGCCAGGAGCACCATTGAGCCAGACGACTTCATTCGGGAATCGCAGCCCCTCGATGCCGACCTCCTGCTCCAACTCGTTCCAAGCAGCAGTGAAAATGAGGTTCGCGTCCTTCACCTCGAGATCGACAGTGCTTTTTGGAGGAGCAGGCGGAGTGGATGGCGTTTCCTGCGGTTCGGTGGTGTTGGTTTCGGACATGGTCAAATGGCGTTCCAAGAGGTGAGTTCCATCGAGCCGTCGAGCTTGCGCCAAACGATGGCGAGCACGCGGAATGGTTTGTTGCTTTTGATTAAATCGAGCTCCAGACGGTAATTCAATCCCGCGACCACTTGGCGTTCGGCCGTGACAATGCCTCTCAACGAGAGCGGCTCATTGAATTTTTTAGAAATTTCCCCCACGGCAAAATTCGCCACCACCTGGGTCTCCTCATCTGGCTTAACCTCCAAATAACCACCCGGAACCGGAGGTTTCGCCTGGGCGCAGGCGGGCGCAAGCAACGAGCACAGAAGGCATATCCAGAAAACTCTACGCGCGGTATTCAAAGTGATTCGGTCGGTGGAGCGAAGAACTTGAACAGATTGTGTGGAAACCGCAAATCCTCCCTTTCTCCCTATGCGAACGGCTTGGCAAATCGGCGGAGTTGAATTTTGATTTCGTCGTCCCTACTAAATCCATGACCAAATCCATCGTTCTCACCGGAGCCACTCGCGGGCTGGGGCTGGCCATGACCCGCTTCTTCGCCGCCGAGGGCCACACGATCCACGGGTGCGGACGCGATTCCGTCGCCATCGCCGCGCTTCAAAAGGATTTTCCCCGCCCACACAGCTTCGCGACGCTTGATATTTCCAATGATGCCGCTGTGGAAAATTGGGCGCGCGAGGTTTTGAAAAATGGCGCGCCCGACTTGCTGCTCAATAATGCTGCCGTTATCGCGCCGAATTCGCCGCTCTGGAAACTCCCCGCTTCGAAGGTCGACCCCGTGATCGACATCAACCTCAAGGGAACCATCCACACCATCCGCCATTTCCTCCCTGCCATGATCAAGCGCAGCAGCGGCGTGGTTGTAAATTTCAGCTCGGGCTGGGGCCGCTCCACATCCCCCGAAGTCGCGACCTACTGCGCCACCAAATATGCGATCGAAGGTCTCACCGCCGCCCTCGCCCAAGAACTCCCGCCCGGCCTCGCCGCCGTCACGCTCAATCCCGGCGTCATCCACACCGACATGCTCGCCTCCTGCTTTGCCGAGTCTGCCTCCGAGTATCCCAACCCGGAGGAGTGGATCAAAACCGCCGGGCCATTCATCCTGAAAATCAGCGCCCGCGACAACGGACGCCAACTCATGGCACCTTGCTGAATCCTGAAACAAAATTAAGGACGACACGGAGGTCGTCCCTCCAGGGGATTTTCGATTTGGCCGACTTTCGTTAAACGAGCGGCTTGTAAATTAGAAGCCGGAGGCCGTTGAGGCAAACAAGGACTGTGCTGCCTTCGTGGCCGACGACACCCATCGGAAGCGGGAGGTCGATGCCGAAGGCGGCGATTAAAAGCACCAAGATCACAGCGGAGGCGAAGGCGAGGTTTTGCCAGAGAACTTTTTTGGCGTGGCGCGCGATGCCGAGGAGAATCGGGATGTTTTCGAGTTTGTCACCCATGAGAACGACATCGGCTGTTTCCATGGCGATGTCAGTTCCCGCCGCGCCCATGGCTACGCCAATATCCGCCGTCGCAAGAGCGGGGGCGTCGTTCACACCGTCACCGACCATCATGACGCGGCCGTGTTTTTTGAGTTCCTGGATGGCCGAGACTTTGGCCTCCGGCAGGAGACCCGCATGAACCTCATCGACCCCCGCCTCCTCGGCGATGGCATCGGCTACGGCTTTTTGGTCGCCCGTGAGCATGACGACTTTTTTGACTCCGAGTTTGTGGAGGGTTTCGACAATACGAAGCGCCTCGGGACGGAGCGTGTCGGCCAAGGCAACAACGGCGAGGGCCGAAACAGCATCGCCCTCGCGCGAACCGATCCAAACACAGGTTTTGCCCTTTCGTGCCAGCGGGGCGGCGTTGATCGAGATCGCGTCCATGCCTGACGCGGCGAGTTCGCGGAAGAGCCTTTCGCTTCCTACCACGAGGCGTTTCCCGCCAATCGTGGCTTCGGCCCCCTTGCCAGGCGTCGCTTGAAAGTCCGTGGCGGCGGGAAGGACCATTCCGAGGGCCGAGGCGCTGCGAACGATCGCATGGGCAAGAGGATGCTCGGATTTCGATTCGAGCGCGGCGGCGGCAGCGAGGAGTTCGAAAAGCTGAGAGGGCAACTGCGCATCGGGCTTGTGAGCGGCGGCGGCATCGATGACCTCGGTGACCACAGGGCGGCCACGGGTAAGCGTGCCGGTTTTGTCGAAGGCCACGATGTCGATGACCGAGGTCCGCTCCAGATGCGAGCCGCCTTTGATCAAGATGCCGCGCCGCGCCGCGCCGCCGATGGCGGAAAGAACGGTCGCCGGCGTGCTGATGACCAACGCGCACGGCGAGGCGACCACCATCACCGTCATGGCGCGGTAGAAGGCCTCGGCGAAGGCAGTTCCGAGAAAGAAAAACGGCACAACAAAAACCAACGCGGTGAAAGCGATCACTCCGGTGGCGTAGTATTGCTCGGCCTGTTCGAGGAATCGCTGGGTGCCGGATTTTTCGGCTTGGGCCTCTTCAACGAGCTTCACCATCCGCGCCAGAGTGGAATCCTCGGCGCGCTTGCCGACGGAAAACTCGAGGCCGCCACTTTGATTGAGAGTTCCCGCGAAGACCTGGCTTCCCGAGGATTTGGAGACCGGCATCGACTCGCCGGTGAGGCTGGATTCATCGATGTGGCCTGATCCCTCGATCACCTTTCCATCGACCGGCACATGCTCGCCGGGGCGCAGGATCACGATGTCGCCGATGGCGAGTTCCTCGACTTTTACGAGTTCATTGCCGCCGGGGCGTTTCACGAGCGCCTTGTCGGGGCGGAGTTTTAGCAAGGAATGAATCGCCTTTTGAGTCCGCTGAAGCGCGTAGCTCTGGAGGACATTCGAGAGGCAGAAAAGAAATAGCAACAAGGCCCCTTCGAAAGGCTGACCCACAATTCCAGCGCCAATCGCTGCCAGAACCATCAAGACATCGACATCGAGCACCCGCTCGCGCAGCGAAGAGATAGCGGAGCGAACGCCCTGTTGGCCGCAAAAAATATAAGCTCCGGCATAGAGGAACCATGTCGCCACGCCACTCTTACCAATCGAGTGGTCAGCGATGAGCGAGGCGATCAGAAACAAAAAACCGAGGAAGCAGGAAATCTCCTCGTTCAGTGAGCCCGACTTGATGCGGGTCCAGAGGCTTTCCTCGCCTTCCTTCCAGACAGGTTGATAAGCCGTGATCCGCGCACCCAGAGCGCGAAGCGAGTCCATCACCGATTTTTCATCGGCGATGTTTTCATCAAATGTCAGGCAAAGGATTTTGCCGATGTAGGTCGCGGTGGCTTTTCGAACGCCGGGGATGTTTTTGACCTTCTTCTCAAGTTTGATCGCGCAGGCCTCGCTGGCATCGCCTTCCAAACGCAGGGTCCGCTTTTGAAGCGGAGTGCCGGGCACATGACTGCCGACGATGCGGCGAAGGTCTTGTTCCGAAATTTTGGCGGGATCGTATTCGATCTCGATCGCCGTCTTGCCGGGAATCGAGTGGGCGCTCACCACACCCGAGTGCTCCGCGATCGATCGAGTTGTTTGCTCGATAGACTCCTCGGGGTTTTCGCGGGCGTCCATCAGCTCTAAGCTAGCCCCACCAATGGGTCAGTAGTTCCACATCTTGCCTTGGGCGGCATCGGCGAACACCTGCGGGCTCTTCATGTAGGAATCCGGGGGATCGGGCAGGCGGGAGTCATCGAGGCGAGGGAGATTTTTTCCATGGGTCTCATCCCAAGGCTGGCTCTTTGCGATGTGGAGAGGCGTGCCACTGCGAACGAGATTGAAGACCTTCTGCGCGGCTTTGAGCGGTATGCGAACGCAGCCCATGGTGTTTGGGTAAGGTTTTACGAAGCCCCAGTGCATGCCATAGGCAGGCTTGAATTCCATCCAGTAGGTCATTGGGTAACCCGCACCGGGCTGGCTTACGCGGCGGCGGCGCTCTTGTTTCGAATAAATTTTAAAATCTCCCTGTGGCGTGGGCGATGAGGCCTTCCCGACCGTAACTGGAGTAGCGAGCAGAACCTCGCTCCCTTCGACAACATACAGGCGCTGGGCACCGGTGCTGAGCTTGACCTTCACGGCGGAGGGATTTTTGGGCTGCTTCACGGGAGGATCGAATGAAAAGGAATGCGGACCGTGAGCGACTCGGGTTGTCTGGCAGGCGGCGAGGCCGAGGGCGAGCGCGGCTAGGGAAATGAGATGAGGAGTCTTCATAAGTTCACGCCTATCAAATTCCAAACACCGCACGAGTCAAGTTCGCGGGCGATTCTGGAAATTCTTATCGCAATCGCGAATTGCCACGCAGAGCGCGGGCATGGAATCTGCCGTGATGAAAAATTCCCATGAACTTTTCGAGGCGGCAAAAAAACGAATCCCCGGTGGCGTGAACTCCCCCGTGCGGGCTTTTCGTGGCGTGGGCGGCGAACCGTTTTTTGTGAAGTCGGCCAAGGGATGCCGCCTGACCACTGTCGAAGATCGGGAGCTTATCGACTTCGTCGGAACCTGGGGACCTGCCATTCTTGGCCACGCGGCGGAACCGGTGATCGAAGCCGTGCGTGAAGCAGCCAAGGCCGGGCTGAGCTTTGGAACTCCGAATCCCTTCGAAGTGGAAATGGCGGAAACGATCTGCCGCATGGTGCCCTCGGTCGAAAAAGTTCGCATGGTCAACAGCGGCACCGAGGCGACGATGAGCTGCATCCGCCTCGCGCGAGGCTTCACCGGTCGGAATAAAATCATCAAGTTCGAAGGGTGCTACCACGGTCATGTCGATTCGCTGTTGGTCAAAGCCGGCAGCGGCGCGCTCACCCACGGCCACCCCGACAGCGCCGGCGTGCCCGAGGATTTGGCGAAACTCACGGTCACGATTCCCTTCAACGATCTTCCCGCCGTCGAAGCCACCTTCGCTGCGAACTCCGGTGAAATCGCTGCCATCATCCTCGAACCGGTTCCCGCAAATGCCGGACTCTATTTGCCCGAGGCGGGATTTTTGGAAGGGCTTCGCGACTTGTGCACGCGCGAGGGCGCGGTGTTGATCTTCGATGAGGTGATGACCGGATTCCGCCTCGCGCGCGGCGGAGCTCAGGAGATTTTCAAAATCACGCCCGACCTCACGGCCATGGGCAAAGTGATCGGCGGCGGACTGCCTGTCGGAGCATTTGGTGGACGCGCCGAGATCATGGACCGACTCTCGCCCGACGGCCCCGTTTACCAAGCCGGCACGCTCTCAGGAAATCCTCTCGCGATGGCCGCCGGCCTTGCCCAACTGCGCGAACTTGAGCGCATCGACGGCTGGGCGCACTTGGAACAAATCGGCGCGGCGTTCGAGGCAGCCACACGGGCGGCTTGCGCGAACCGTCCCCTCACCTTCCAGCGGATCGGCTCGATGTTTTGCCTCTATTTTCAAGAGGGGCCGGTGCGCAATCTCGCCGAGGCAATGGGCAGCGACCGCGCGCGCTTTGGGAAATTTTTCCACGGGTGTCTCGAGGACGGGGTTTATTTCGCACCGTCGCAATTCGAAGCGGGTTTTCTCAGCACCGCCCACACCCCGGCGGACCTCGAAATCGTCGCGGCGGTGGTCGAAAAAAACCTCGCCCGTGTTTTTTGATCCACCCGCAAAAGCAGTTGCCATGCGGGAGGCGCGCCCGTAGCGTTGCGTCCATGTTCAAAAACCTGACCCTCGCCGCGCTGGCCGCGATCGCTTTTACACACACAACTATGGCGCAAAACGCACTCGAAAAGGGCCGGGCCTTCCTGGCGGAAAATGCAACGAAACCTGGCATCCAACAGACCTCCACCGGCCTGCAATACCTCATCGAAAAACCCGGTGAGGGCAAAGCCCCAAAAGCCAGCAACACGGTGAAGGTGAACTACCGCGGCACCCTGCTCGACGGCACGGAATTTGACAGCTCCTACAAGCGCAACGAGCCGATTGAGTTTCCGCTCAACGCCGTCATCCGTGGTTGGACCGAGGGCCTGCAACTCATCAAACCCGGCGGCAAAATCCGACTCTTCATTCCCTCGAATCTCGCTTACGGCCCTCGCGGCGCGGGCGGCCTCATCGGCCCCGACGAGACACTCATTTTTGATGTAGAGTTGCTGGAAGTGAAGTAGCGCCGCATCCAGCGGTTTTGACCACAGAGGACACAGAGAGCACAGAGGGGGGCTTAGGTTTCCCTCAATCTTAAAAGCTACCCTCTACCTTCTTTCTTCATCATGCGGGCGTGGTGGAAGAGATATTGCTGAACATACCCGGCGTAAGGCCCCAGACGGCGATGCGCGTAGGTGGCGAGTTGGGCGGGAGTTCCCTTTCGGCCCTTGCGCATGGCTAGAAGAATTCGGTGAATCCAGGTGTCGATTGGCACGGCGTCGAGGCGTTCGTAGGCGAAAAGCAAAATGCAGTTCGCCACTTTCACGCCGACGCCAGGGAGCATTTGGAGAGTTTGACGGAGTCGCGCCGTAGGCTGTTTCGCGATGGCCTCGAGGTCGATCGTGCCATCGGCGAGCAGGCGCGCGGTTTTCAGGAGATTTTCCGCCCGGTAGCCCAAGCCGCAGGCGCGTAGGGCGGGTTCCGTGGCTTTCGCCAAAACCTCGAACGCTGGATACGCGTTGATCTCAGATCCCTCCACCGCCTCGCCGAAGCTTGATCGGATCGCCAGCGACATCGAGCGAATGTGGGCGACTTGTTTCATGGAACTGGTGATGAAGGCCGCTGTGCATTCCCACCGCGGCTGACGCAGGATGCGCAGTCCCCGACAAGCCGCGAGCGCCGATTGGCTCATGGGTTCCTCGGGAAACGCCGCGTAAATTTCCTCCAGCGGATGGTCGAGAGCGAAGTAGCGTGCGACCCGATCGGCCGTGCCTTGATGCAAGATGAGCTGGCCGTTTTTTTCCGAAACAACAACCGCCTCGTGACCCAAAAGGCCGCTCCAAGAGCCGTCGGCACAGCGAGTCCAATGAAAAACCTGACCGCTCAAGAGCGTTTTATCGAGATCGATCGGGCCGCCGAGTTTGGTTGGTGTCACGCTCTAAAGGTTAAGCAAATCCCTGATGGCATCTTTCACGGAATCCAATGGAGAAGGCGGTAGGCGTCCAAGTTTTCGTTCGAGGCTATTTGGGTCAAGACTCGCCAACCCTTGAACATTCACTGCGGAGTGTTTGGGAAGCCATTTGGGTTTTCCAATGTCGACCTCACCGCGGAGGCCACGAATTTGCGATGTGAGCGGCGCGACTATCACTAAAGCACGGGCGTCGTGAGGCTGCGGATAGGCCAACACAAGCACAGGTCGTTGTTTTGCAGTTGTGCCGAAATCAACAATCCAAACCTCGCCCGGACTTGGTTCAATAGTCGCCAAGGGCATCCTCCCAGACCTTGCCCTGTTCCGCCGTGGTAATAAGCGGCTCAGGCTTAGAGGTGATCACAAAGGGCAGGTCTTTCCGAAGTTCGACTTGGGCTAGAAAGATATTGAAGGCATCGCTGGCTTTCATGCCCAGACGCGCAAAAACCTCTTCAGCCCGTTTGAGCCGATCGGCAGGCACACGAGCCCTGAAAAGAACGGAGTTCGTCATGGCTCAAAAGTGCTCATTGATGCTCGAGTGGTCAAATGGATTTGTATTTCATTCGATGCCGAGCCACTTCGGTTTTGGATTTGGGATGTTACAAAATCGCAAATAAAAAGGAGTTAGTAGTATCAGAGCAAATCAACAGGAAATTTTGTGAGTAGTGAAAAGGGGGCGAGGGATGGTGCCAGTTTTTGAGGGAAAAAAACTGGCTGGCTGGACAGGCTGGGATCCAGCGGTAAGGAAACGAGAGGTTGGAGACGGGGAGAGGGCGGTGGCAACGCCGGTTTACCCTGCGTGGAGCAGGGAAGAGCCCCTTTTTCCTGGCAGACTGACCCCTTTTTTTTGCGGCGTATTTCCCCAGTTCTCCATTCCTTTTTAATAGACCAGCATCTGAATGCTGCTGGCAATGATCCGAATATCGGCGGGCACCTGCAATTGCTCCTCCAGCCACTTCCATTGTTCCTCTCCAAGCATGCGCTATGTTGTATACAAAAAATGGCGGATCCCATCCGGAATCCGCCACTTCATGTGACTGATATTTAAATTATTATTTTACTGCGTTTTGCACATCGTCACCGGCATTTTTAATTCCTTGGCCGACGGCGTCGACTGAAGCGCCCGCATCTTTGGCGGCGTCCTTGGCGACAGTGTTCGCTTCCTGCGCGGCAGTTTTCACGGCAGCGCCTGTTGCATTGACTGCGGCTCCGGTGTCCTTGATCACACCCTTCGCAGTATCCTTCGCGGCGGCATTGACTTCTTTGGCAACAGTGGCAGTCCCTTCCGCTACGCCCTTGGCAACATCGTTGGCTTCCTTTGCAACGGTTTCAACGGCTTCTCCGGTCTTTTCAACGGCTTTTTGGGTGTCTTGCTTGGCCTCTTCGCAGGCGGCGAGGGCGAGGCATGTGGCTATGGTCGTGATAACAGGATAGTTCAGTTTCATAAGGCCTCACATTCAAAGGCACCAAGCCCTCTTGCGCAACAATAAATGCCCTTCGATGGAAATAGGCATTTTGTGAAAAAAGATTTCATATCAATGTGTCTATGAGTTTAGATTTTTAAGGCAAAAGAAGGGGACACGGCCGTCCCGACCGTGAAAGGCACTGGCCCGCGAATCCACGCAAATCAGCACGAATGAAAAAACAGCCTCCGCTTTATTTCCCATTAGCGTTCATCTTCTGATCATTCGCGGGCAAAACCAAATCTGTCCGCAAAACCGAAAACAGCGGTCACAGACGCGCCGCTACAGTGGGGACGGCACAAGGCGCACCGACTCACGCAGGCGGGCCTCCCCACGCCCCTCTTCAAAAATCCAAAAGCATAGAACTTTTGGTATAGTCACACAGATTCAAATATTTTGTGTATCTGGCTTTAGATTGATCTCCCTAAAACTTCTCCCTTTGAGGATGGGGGCATAAGCCCTGAACCCGGCTTATCCAAGGATCGCCGGGTCGCCGTAGAGCGTGGAGCCCGAGGCGCGGGTGATTTTGACGGGGAAAATCTGGCCGATGTGGCGGGGCGCGCCTTCGAAGACAACGATCTTGTTAGTGCGGGTGCGGCCGGTGAGCCGCTCGGCGTTGTGGCGACTGGCGCCCTCGCAGAGGATTTCCACCTCCGTGCCGATGAGCGCGTCTAGTTTCGCAGCGACATGGCGATTCACAACCTCGAGCAAATCTTGGTTCCGCGCTTCCTTCAATTCCTCCGAGATCTGAGCCTCCATCGTGGCAGCGGGGGTGTTTTGGCGGGGCGAGTAGCGGAAGACGAAGGCGTTGTCGAAGGAGACCGCCTCGCACAGGTCGCGGGTTTTTTGGAAATCCTCATCTGTCTCCCCCGGGAAGCCGACGATGATGTCGCTGGTGATTGCCATGCCGGGACGCGCGGCGCGAATGCGCTCGGCGAGCTTTTGGAATTTCTCGGCCGTGTAGCCGCGTCGCATGATTTTTAAAATGCGGTCGGAGCCGCTCTGGAGCGGAAGATGGACATGCTCGACGAGCTTTGGCAGTCGGGTAAAAGCCTCGATCAGGTCATCGCGGTAGCCAATCGGATGTGGCGAGGTGAAGCGCACCCGCTCTATGCCATCCACTGCGCAGACGGCCTCGAGCAACTGAACGAACGGGCTTTTGCCATCGAACTTAGGAAATTCGTGGCGTCCGTAAAGATTCACGATCTGGCCAAGAAGCGTGACCTCTTTGACCCCGCGCTCCGCCAGCGAACGGACTTCGGCGACAATCTCCTCGATGGGTCGGCCGCGTTCGGAGCCGCGCGTCTGCGGCACGATGCAAAACGCGCAGTGCATATTGCAGCCCTGCATGATCGAGACAAACGCCGTCACCTGCCCTGTCTCGAGTTCCTGCTCGCGGATGGTGGATTGGGATCCGGGCTCTTCATCGGTATCCACAATTGGTCGGCGCACATCGTCGATGAGTGCATGCTGGCGGCTTTGCAGAAGATCGTGAACATAATCCGCCACGCGGTGGAATTTCTGGGTGCCGACGACGAGATCGATATGCGGCGAGGTTTGAAGGAGCGACTCGCCACGGGCCTGAGCCATGCACCCGAGGTAGCCAAGAACCAGGTGCGGCCGTGTTTTTCGGAGTTTGCGGAGCATGCCCATCTTACCAATCGCCTTCTGCTCGGCCATGTCGCGCACGCTGCAAGTGTTCAGCAAAATCACATCGGCCTCGCCCTCGGCTTCGACCATTCGATAGCCACGCTCAACGAGCATTTTCGACACCTGCTCGGAGTCGCGCTCGTTCATTTGGCAGCCATAGGTCTTGATGTAAACGCCGGGCATTTTTTGAAGGCCGGAAATGTGCTTCACCGGCTGGATTCGGGCAAGGAGAAGTGTGGCGGTCAGCTAGGCTTGCAGATCGAGAAGGATTTTCCCGGTGCGCTTGTCTCCCATCGCGGCGGTCAGGGCGGCAGGAGCTTCTGAGAGCGGGAGGATTTGCTGGACGGGCGTGTGAAGGATGCCGCGGTGGAGGAGGTCGGCCAGCGTGGCGTAGGTGGATTGAATCTCGGCGGCGGGGGCGGTTTCTTTCCATCGACGCAGCCAGAAACCTCGGAAGGCGAGGTTTTGGAAAATCAAGAGGCCGTTCGGGATTTTCAGGGGTTGGCGGGCCATGGCTCCGATCGTGACATGCGGCGAACCCGGCGCGAGGGAGTTGGCGATGTTCAACGCGCTGGCGCCGCCGACGGCGTTGAGGCCGAGCTTCGGAAGCGCGCCGCCGCAGAGTTGGCGGACCTCGCGGCGGAGGTCGGTTTCTTCGGTGACGACGACATCAGCACCGAGGGAGAGGATTTCGTCGAGCAGTTCCGGGCGACGGACGACATTCAAAGTGCGGAAGCCGAGGTGGCGGGCGAGTTGAATAACGGCGCGGCCAACCCCGGAATTGGCGGCATTTTGAGCAATCCAGTCGCCGGGTTGGAGAGAGGCGAAGTCGTGGAGGAGACGCCAGGCGGTGGCGGGATTCACGGCCAGCATGGCGGCTTGGTGAATGTCGATGTCGTCGGGGAGCGGGATGGCATTTTTCGCAGGGAGGATGAGTTCGCTCGTCCAAGTGCCGAATGCGAGCGGGAGGACTTTTTGGCCGATGCGGAGGTTTTCCACGCCGGGGCCGAGAGCGAGGATTTCGCCGGCACCCTCGTTGCCGATCGTGGCAGGGAGCGGCGGGAGTTCGCCATAGGTCCCCTCGATGACATTGAGGTCAGCGGGGTTGATGGGCGCGGCGAGCATTCGGATAGCGACCTCGCCGGGAGCGGGTGCGGACGAGGGGATGGATTCGATACGGATGGCGGGGGGTTTTTCCCAAAAGGCAAAAAGTCGACAAGCCAACGGCATAGCCGCATGGTATCGCACCGCGCGGCCCAAAAGCCAAACCCAACATGTTCGCGTATTACATCCATGACTTGAGTCCGTTCCTGATCCGCTTCGGGGAGACTTTCGGCGTGCGGTGGTATGGACTCGCTTATGTCGCGTCGTTTTTGGCGGCTTATGGAATCGGAGTGCACCTCGCGCGGCGGGGATTCAGCGACATTGCGCCGGATGCGGTGGCGGATTTCATCACAGGCACGGCCCTCTTTGGGGTGATTTTGGGCGGTCGTCTGGGCTATATGGTTTTCTACGATTGGGCTCAATTTGCGGCCGACCCGTTGGTGTTTTTCAAATTCTGGGAGGGCGGAATGGCGAGCCACGGCGGGATCCTTGGCATCGTGATTTTTACTTGGATCTACGCGCGGCGAAAAAAAATCCCGTGGCTTAATGTGGGTGACAACATCGTGGTGGCGGCACCGGTCGGGTTGTTCCTCGGGCGGTGCGCGAATTTTATCAATGGCGAACTCTACGGGCGTCCAGCCACCGTGCCTTGGGCGGTGTATTTTCCAAAGGAACTCTACGCCTCGGACCCGGAGCGGGTGCGGGAGGTCTTGATGAGAACGTCGGAGGCAAATCCTCAATGGGGCACGCTGGATGCCGTGTTGGAAAATGCCGGACGACCCGAACTCCGCGGGATTTTGGAGGTGAACCTCTCACCGCGTCATCCTTCGCAGATTTACGAGGGCCTTCTGGAAGGGGCCTTGCTGTTTTCGTTTTTGTGGATTCTCCGGACGAGGTTCCGCCTGCCTGACGGGGTGCTGACGGGGGTGTTTTTCATCGCGTATGCGGTGCTGAGAATCGTCGGGGAGTTTTTCCGGGAACCCGATGCGCCGCTGACGGGGATGTTCACGCGGGGACAGTTTTTGTCCCTGTTCCTGGTGTTGATGGGAGTCGGCTTCCTGATCGCCGCCAAAGCCCGCCCGACCTGGGCGCCGAAATTCCGATGAAGCGACTCTCCCTAGCCGCCGCGCTGGCGATTGCCGGACTGCTCGGATGGACGGCCTGGAAAATCCCGATCTTCGATTCAAAGCCCCATCCTGCCGGATCGTTCGACGAGGCGCTGGCGATGTTCGACAAACTTCGCTCGGCGGAATCCTCTCTCCCACTCTCGCCATCGGGTGCGAGCCGACTTCTGCATCACAGGAAAAAAACCGAAAGGGCGTTTGTGCTGCTTCATGGATTAACGAACTGCCCAGAGCAATTCGCTTCATTCGCCGCGCAAATCCACGCCGCAGGCCACAATGTCGTTGTTCCGCGCGCGAGGTTGGCTGGTTACCGTGATCGTTTGAATGGCGAACAGGGTCTGCAGTCCGGCCAGGATTTGATTGATCAAGCGGCGGCGGGACTTGATATCGCCGCGGGGCTCGGCAACAGCACAACACTGGTTGGGCTATCGGGCAGCGCTGTGGCGGCGGCTTGGATGGCGCAAAACCGCCAGGGTCTCGACGAGGTGGCGATCCTCGCGCCGTTTTTCGGCGTTTACGAAATGTCGCCTCCGCTCACGGATTTCGCCGGCGCGTTGTTTTCCAAGCTCCCGAATTTTTATGTCTGGTGGGATCCCGACAAAAAGGAATCGCTCGCCGGCCCGCCGCACGCCTACCCGCGTTTCGGCACCCGCTGCATGGCGGACTGCGTGCAGCTTTCGCGCAATGTGCGCTCGAACCTTGCCGCCAAGCCCCCGCTTTGCCGCCGCGTGCTTTTCATCACCACCGCCTGCGACATCGCCGCGAACAACTCCCTCACCCACTCGATCACCCAAAAACTCGCCGCACAGGGCTACCCCGCCGAAATCCTCGCTTACGAATTTCCCGCCGAACTCAACATCCCTCACGACATGATCGACCCCTCCCAACCCGGGGCGAACACCCCACTCGTTTACCCGAAACTCCTCGATCTTCTCAGGGTCGGCACAAACGCTGCGCAAGTTCCGTAGAGGATTTTTGCTGTCAACAAACCACCGCCGCTTTAAAAGAAAACTGTCATGCAAATCCACATCACTCCGCGAAACCTGACTCTCACCGGTGCCATTCACGAATTCGTTGCCGAAAAGGTCAGCCACCTCGAGGGCCATGGCGAGACGATCCTCGGCGCCCACATCGTTCTTCTCCATAACCACGATCGCAAAAAACCCTTCCATGTGAAGGTCCACCTCGCCCTTCCCGGCCCCGACCTCCATGCCGAAGACGCGGAAGCCGATCTTTACTCCGCCATCGACAAGGTCGTGGACAAACTTTCCCGCCAAATCAGCAAGCTCAAGACCAAGCACAAGGAGCTCAAAAAGCACCGCACGCAACAAGAGCGCGAAGCGGAAAAACGCGGCTACAAGCGGCGTTAACGCCTAGTGGAAGACTACAAGGTCAAACTCGAGGTCTTCGAGGGACCGCTCGATCTCCTGCTCTATCTCATCAAGCGCGATGAGGTGGATATTTACGACATCTCGATCGAGCGGATCACCAAGCAATACCTCGCCTACCTCGAGGCGTTTCAGGTTCTGAACATCGACCTCGCGGGCGAGTTCATCGTGATGGCGGCGAACCTGCTTTACATCAAAAGCCGGATGCTCTTGCCCGCCGACCAGCAGATGGGCGAGGAGGATGCCGAGGAAGACGATCCCCGCTTCGAACTCATCCGTCAGCTCATTGAATACAAGAAATTCAAGGAGGCCGCTGCGAAGCTCCGCGACCACGAGGCAATGCAGCAAAACCTCTTCGCCCGCATGCCAGCCACGCCCGACCTCCCGCCTGCCGAGAACCTTCTCGTCGAGGAAGTCGGGATTTTCGACCTCATCCACGCCTTCCAGAAAATCCTCAAGCGCATCGACTCGAAGAAAGAGGACCTGCGCGAGATTTTTGCCGAGAACTACACCGTCTCCGACAAAATGGACCATGTGTTGCGAATCACGCAGGCCGGTGTGCCTCTGCGTTTCGAGGAGCTTTTCGCTGATGCCGCCAGTCGCACCGAGATCGTCGTGACCTTTCTTGCCATGCTCGAACTCATCCGACTCAAACAACTCCGGGTTCGCCAAGACGGGGATCTCGGGGATATCTGGATCGACCGAATCAGCGACGCCCAACCTTATTTCTCATGAGCGAAGAAAATACCGACCAACCTGAAATCGACGAGTCGTCCGCCGGTCTCGAAAGTTCCGTAGCTGAGTCAGTCGCCGAGCCAGCTTTTCCCCTCCATCGTATCGTTGAATCCATTCTCTTCGCTTCTCAAAAACCGGTTTCCGCCAAAGAACTCTCAAATTTCCTGAAAGGGGCTGCCGAAGCCGCCAAGGAGAATCCCGAAATCACCTGCTTCGCGAAAGTGAAGTCCGCGGAACTTCAAGATGCGATCGAGCAACTCGAGCGCGAATACGCCGAGACTGGCCGGGCCTTTGAGGTCCGCGAGAGTGCGGCAGGTTGGCAGTTGGTGACGAAGGCCGACTTCGCGCCTTGGCTGCGGCAACTTTTTCCAGAGAACCGCCAAGCCCGCCTGAGCGCCCCGGCGATGGAAACCCTCGCCATCATCGCCTACCGCCAACCCATCACCCGCGCCGACATCGAGGCCGTGCGTGGCGTCGCGGTCGATGGCGTGATGCAAACGCTGCTCGACCGAAATCTCGTTCGCATCGCCGGCCGCTCCGAAATCGCAGGCCGCCCACTCCTTTACGAGACCTCGCAATTTTTCATGGAGCACTTCGGATTGAAGGATCTCGATGATCTTCCCAACGCCTCGGAGTTGCGCAAAATCCCACTTCCCAAAGCCGAGCCACCGAAAGAAACCGCTGCTGAAACGCCCAGCGAAACCCCTGCGGAAGCTCCCGCCGAACATGCTCCGGAAGCTCTCGCCGAACCCGAGCCCAAACCGGAACCATGAGCGACCTCGACACCCTCCGGAAACAGATCGACGCCCTCGACACCGAGCTCCTCAGGCTCCTGAACGAGCGCGCCACGCTCGCGAAGGAAATCGGTGTCATCAAAAACCGCGCCTCCCTGCCAATCTACTCGCCCGACCGCGAGATGAAGCTCCTTCGGAGTCTGGTGGAGCGCAGCGAGGGACCGTTGCGCCCGGAGTCGATCCGCGCCATTTACCGCGAGATCATGTCCGCCTCGCTGGCCTTGGAAAAAGACATCGTCATCGCGTGCTTCGGCCCATCCGGCAGCCCCGCACATCAAGCCGCCCTCGGGCGTTTCGGCTCGAGTGTTCGTTACCGCCCCTGCGACTCGGTGTCGGAGGTTTTTTTCCTGACTTCCAGCCAGCACGCGGATTGCGGAGTCGTTCCGCTCGAGGAGCCGGGTCATGGACACACCTCCCCCACCCTCGACAGTCTGGGAACCACCGATCTCCACATCTGCGCGGAGATCATCACAACCGACGGAGCAAAATTTCTCGTTCTCGGCCGACAGGCAAACAAGCCCTCGGGCACCGATCGCACCATGATCATGCTTCGCATTGAGAACAAAGCCGGCGCACTCGTTTCCGCGCTCGAGCCATTTCGTCTACGGGGAGTCAACCTTGTCCACTTCGCGAGCCGCCCGGCTACCGACGATTCGACGGGCACCCTATTTTTCGTGGAAGCGGATGGCCACCGCGAGGATTTGGAAAAAACGACCCTCCTGCCCGAGTTGGCGGCTGTTTGCTCGGGGGTCAAAGTCCTTGGCAGTTATCCCAAACCTTGAAAACGATCCTCGACGAAATTTTAACCGATGTGCGCGTGGAAGTCGCCGCCGCAAAGCAAGCCGTTCCCCTTGCTGAAATTCGCGCCCGCCTGGCCGACGCCCCTCCCGCCCGCGATTTTGCCGAAGTTCTCGGCCGGGGAGGATTTGGGTTGATTACTGAAATCAAGCGCCGCTCGCCGAGCGTCGGCCCGATGCGCGAGGAAAATGTGAACGCCGCCGCTGCGACCTACGCCGCCTCGAGCCATGTGCGCGCGGTGTCGATTTTGACCAACCGCACCCACTTCGGCATGGGCATCGAGGATTTGGCCAGACTCCGCGCCACGCTACCCCAACCCGTGCTGCGGAAGGATTTTTTCATCGACGACTACCAAATCCTCGAAGCCCGGGCGCATGGCTCAGATGCGATTCTCCTCATGGCCAATGTGCTCGATGCCACCCAGCTTCGCGACTTCCACCAACTCGCCCTCGAACTCGGAATGGAGGCGCTTTTTGAAATCCACACGCTTGACGAAATTGCCATGCTCCCAAAATCCGCGCGCGTCGTTGGCATCAACAGCCGGAAGTTCAAATCCACCTCGGGCTTCGTCGGTTCGACCGGCTCCTCGCAAAAAGATTTCAGCCTCGAAATGTCCGTCTTCGATCTCGTGACCCATCTTCCCGCCGGCTGCCTCCGCGTGGCGGAGAGTGGCCTCACGCCGGAGTCCATCGACTCCGTTTCCTCAAAGTTCGATGCCGCCCTCGTCGGAACCTCCCTCCTGCGCGACCCGCGTGGCTTGGCAGCCTGCCTCGCCGATTTCGAGAGAGCGATCGAAGCCCATTCGCATTCCCATGGAAAATAGGCCCACGAAACGCCGAAGAGGCCCGATCGTCGTGACGGGACTGATTCTTCTCTGCCTCACCGCCTTTTCGCTGACGGTTTGGAACTACACACGCACCCACCCCTTTGCGAACGAAGCCGTCATCATTTCCGCAACCCAGGTCAAGGCCGATTTCCCCAACCGCTCGAATCTCCAAAAAGGCCAACGCGCCGTCATTTCCATTTCCGACAATGAGACCAAAGGCGGAACCGTTATCGAAATCTCGGAAACGGGACGGGCTTTGATCCAAATGGATTCCGACACTTCCGCCCCAGCCGGCACGACGGTCCATGTGAACATCGACGGAACCGTCGGCACTCAACGCCCAAAATAAAATCAAGCCCTTTTTTTGATTGCGGAAAATTTTTCCGAAATCGGGTTGATGACCGCGCAGTCCCTTGGTATTCAATCCGCCCCCCTTATCCAAACCAACTAAATATCACACTTATATGGCCAACCTCACCAAACGAGATCTGGTAATGCAGATCAGCAAACAAACCGGACTCACCCAACAGGAAGTTTTCAGCGTCATCCAACTCACTCTCGACGGCGTCACCGAGGCCCTCGCCACCGGTAGCGATGTCGAGCTCCGCAACTTCGGTGTTTTCGAAGTCCGCTTGACCAAATCCCGCGTCGGCCGCAATCCCAACAAACCCGAACACGATGTGGTCATCCCAGCCCGCGCCACGGTGAAGTTCAAATCCGGAAAAATCATGCGCCAGCGCGTTCTTCTCCGCACCGAAGAACTCCGCGGCAAGCAGGGCTAATCCCCGGCTGAATTTCACGGGTGGATTCCATTCGGCTCCGCGGGGCCAGACAAAATAACCTCCAAGGGGTTGACCTTGAGCTTCCTCTCGGGAAGCTCATTGTCGTCACTGGACCCAGTGGCAGCGGCAAATCCAGCCTGGCGTTCGATACCATCTACGCCGAGGGACAACGGCGGTATGTGGAGACTTTCAGTCCCTACACCCGCCAGTTCCTCGAGCGGATGGATAAACCCCTTGCGGACAGTATCGAAGGCATCCCCCCCGCAATCGCCATCGAGCAGGCGAACAATGTCCGCACCACGCGCTCGACCGTCGGCACGATCACCGAGATAAACGACTACCTGAAGCTCCTTTTCCCCCGAGCTGCCAAGGCCTTCTGCCCGAAATGCTCCGGCGAAATCCTCCCCGGCACCCCGGGCTCAATCCTCCGCCAAATCCTCGCCGCCCACCCCGGAAAATCTCTCCTCATCGCCTTCCCGATCAAGGCCCCGGAAAAAACGAAACCCTCCGACTTTTTCGAGTTTCTCTCCGGCCAAGGCTACCTCCGCATTTGGCTCAGCGGAACAACCCACCGCACCGACGAGCCACCAAAACTCAAAAAACTCCCCGCCGAAATCCTCGTCATCCAAGACCGCGTCGACATCCCCCTGGAGGGCGATGCTCCGTCAGCGCCCAAAACCCAGGCGCCTAGCGCCCTCCCCCGCCTCACCGAGTCGATCGAAACCTCCCTCCGTCTCGGCAACGACCGCCTGGCCGTCATCAATCCCGCCACCGACCGCATCGAATACCATACCTCGGGTTGGCACTGCGCTCCCTGCGATCTCGACATCCGCCCGCCCTCACCCGGCCTCTTTTCTTTCAACTCCCCCCTCGGCGCCTGCCCCGAATGCAAAGGCTTCGGCCGGATCATCGGCATCGACATGCATCGCGTCATTCCCGACGCCTCGCTCTCGATCTCCGAAGGCGTCATTCGCCCCTTCCAAAGCGGCCAGTCCGCCGAGTGCCAGGACGACCTCCTGCGCCACTGCCACAAGCGCGGCATCGACATCCACCGCATTTTCGAACGCCTACCTCAAGCCGACCAAGATTTCGTCATCGAAGGCGAACCTGGCCTCAACCCCACCGAAGCCTGGGAATCCGGCGAGTGGTATGGCGTCAACGGCTACTTCCGCTGGCTTGAGAGCAAAGTCTACAAAATGCACATCCGCGTGCTGCTCTCCCGCTACCGCAGCTACCAACCCTGCCCGGTCTGCCACGGCGGCCGCTTCCAGCCCGAGACGCTTAACTACCGCATCGACAGCCGCACCCTTCCTGCAGTCTCCGCACTTCCCCTCAAGCGCCTCCTCCCCATCCTCGAAAACCTCTCGATCCCCCACGCCGACGCCTCCGCCCAGCTCGTCCACAAACAAATCACCTCCCGCGTGGCCTACCTCTGCCGCATCGGCCTCGGCTACCTCTCGCTCGACCGCCCGACCCGCTCGCTCTCCGGCGGCGAAATCCAGCGCGTCAATCTCACCACCTGCCTCGGTGCCTCGCTCGTTAATACCCTCTTCGTCCTCGACGAACCCAGCGTGGGCCTCCACCCGCGCGACACCTCGCGACTCATCGAAATCCTCCGCGGCCTCCGCGACAAGGGCAACACCCTCCTCGTCGTCGAGCATGAAGAAGCCGTCATCCGCGCCGCCGACGAACTCGTCGATATCGGCCCGGGACGCGGCCGCGCGGGCGGACACCTCCTCTACTGCGGACCCGCCGAAAATTTCGCCTCGGCCAAAAACTCCCTCACCGCCGATTACCTCACGGGAAAAAAATCCATCCCCGTTCCGAAAAAACGCCGTAAAGCGACCGGCCACATCACCCTCAAAGGCGTCACCCACCACAACATCAAAAACCTCTCGGTCAAATTCCCGCTCGGCGTCCTCTGCGCCGTCACCGGCGTTTCGGGATCGGGCAAAACCTCCCTCGTCCGCGATGTCCTTCACCGCCAGTTGATCGGTGAAGACGCTCCCGAGGAGGAGGCCGCGGGTTTCGTCAAATCCATCGACGGCGACGAGGAAGTGGACGAAGTCGTGATGGTCGACCAATCCCCGCTCGCGAAAACCCCGCGCTCCACGCCGGCCGTCTACCTCGGCGTCTACGAGCACATCCGCTCACTTTTCGGAGATACCCCCGCCGCCGAAGCCGCCGGCTTTACGCCCTCGAGCTTCTCCTTCAATTCCGGCAACGGCCGCTGCGACCGCTGCAGCGGACTCGGCTTCGAAAAAGTCGAAATGCAATTCCTCAGCGACCTCTTCCTCCGCTGCCCGGAATGCGATGGCACCCGCTTCCGCCCACCGCTCCTGAAAATCCAAGTCGCTGGAAAATCCATCCACGAAGTCCTCGAACTCACCGCCGCCGAGGCCGTCGAATTTTTCAAACCCCTCGACCCGCAGGGCAAAATCACCGGCCCGCTCCAACTCCTCGCCGAAGTCGGCCTCGATTACCTCAAGCTCGGCCAACCCGTAAACTCCCTCTCCGGCGGCGAATCCCAACGCCTTAAACTCGTCCACCACCTCATTCGCCAGTCCCGAGAAAAGGCCCTCCTCATTTTCGACGAACCCACCACCGGACTGCACTTCGACGATGTCGCCCTGCTCGTCAAAGTCTTCCACCGCCTTGTGGACGAGGGAAACAGCGTCATCGTCATCGAGCACAATCTGGAAGTCATCAAGTGCGCGGATTGGATCATCGACCTCGGTCCCGAGGGTGGCGACGAAGGCGGCCAAATCGTCGCCGCCGGAACCCCCGAAAAAATCCTCGAATCCCCCGAGTCCCACACCGCCCGCTTCCTCAAAATTCTCCTGGAGGGACCCTCTCCGTCGGATTCGTCGATTCTCCACGAAGACCCGCCGCTCCCCCTCCCCCCGCGCTCGAATTTCATCACCGTCCGCGGAGCCCGCGAGCACAACCTCAAAAACATCAACATCGACATCCCGCGCGATGGCATGGTTGTCGTCACCGGTCTCAGCGGCTCCGGAAAATCCACCCTCGCGTTCGACATCCTCTTCGCCGAAGGCCAGCGCCGCTTCCTCGACAGCATGTCGGCCTATGCCCGCCAATTTGTAGACCAACTTGAAAAGCCCGATGTGGACTCGATCGAAGGCCTCCCGCCGAGCGTCGCCATCGAGCAACGCGTCACCCGTGGCGGCGGCAAATCCACCGTCGCCACCGTCACCGAAATCTACCATTTTCTCCGGCTCCTCTTCTCCAAACTCGGCACCCAATTTTGCCCCGACTGCGATGTGGCCGTCGCCAACCGCACCCCCACCGCGATCGCCGAGGAAGTCAGCGCCCGTGCCGCCAAAGGCCCCGTCAAAATCCTCGCGAACCTCGTAAAAGGCCGCAAAGGCTTCCACACCGAGATCGCCCGTGCCGCCGCGCGCCAAGGCATCGAAACCCTCATCGTCGATGGCGACCGCGTGGCCGTGGAGGCCTTCCAAAAACTCGAGCGCTTCAAGGAACACACGATCGACGCCATCGTCGGCGAACTCGACGCGCCGGATTTGAAAAAAGCCGACGACCTTGTGCGCAAAGCCCTCCGCCTCGGCAAAGGCACCGCCCGCCTCATCGACGCCAAGGGCAAATCCACCACGCTCAGCACCGAGATGAATTGCCCCTCGTGCCAGCGCGCGTTCGAGCCCCTCGACCCCCGCCTCTTTTCCTTCAACTCCCCGCACGGTTGGTGCCAACACTGCCGAGGCTTCGGTGAGGTCTGGAAAGGCCTGGGCTCCGGCGACGACAATTTCGAAAGCGCCATCGAGGCCGAACTCGACGAGGAGCGCCGCCACGAGGGCCTCGAGGATGAGGAGCCCCGCCCCTGCCCAGTCTGCAAAGGCACGCGCCTCAACGAAACCGCCACCCATGTCCGCATCCAAAAAACCTCCATCGCGGACTTCACCCATTCGCCGGCCGCTGAGGCCCTCGCGCTCTGCGACTCTTTGAAATTCACCGGGCCCGCCGCCGAGATCGCCCGCGACATCACCACCGAAATCCGCCAGCGCCTGAGCTTCCTTGCCAAGGTCGGCCTCGACTACCTCGCCCTCGACCGCTCCGCGAAAACCCTCTCCGGCGGCGAATCCCAACGCATCCGCCTCGCCGCCCAACTCGGCTCGAATCTTCGCGGAGTCCTGTATGTTTTGGACGAGCCCACCATCGGCCTCCACCCGCGCGACAACGAACGACTCCTCGACGCCCTCCAAACCCTCGCCAAAAAAGGCAACTCGCTCGTCGTCGTCGAGCACGACGAGGAAACCATGCGCCGCGCCGACCAAATCCTCGACCTCGGTCCAGGCGCCGGCAGCCGTGGCGGCGAAGTTGTCGCCAGCGGAACCCTCGCCGAAATCCTCGAGCATCCGACCTCTCACACCGCCCGCGCCCTCCGCGAGCCGATGAAACACCCAGTGCGCGGATCACGACGCCCTGCCGCCGATCAGTGGCTCGAACTCAAAGGCTGCCGGCTCCACAACATCCAAAACGAATCCGTCCGCATTCCCCTCCACCGCCTCACCGCCCTCACCGGCGTTTCGGGTTCCGGAAAATCCACGCTCATCCGTGGCATCGTCGTCCCCGCTGTCCGCGACGCCCTCATCCGTAAACGCGCCCCCGCCCACTCCGACCTCCACAAAGGCATCTCCGGCTTCGAACCCCTCGCCGGCGTGCTCGAAGTCGACCAATCCCCGATCGGCAAAACCTCCCGCTCGACTCCCGCCACCTATGTGAAGGTCTTCGACGAGATCCGGAAACTCTTCGCGAACATCCCCGCCGCCCGCATGCGCGGCTACACGAACAGCCGCTTCTCCTTCAACAACGAGGGCGGTCGCTGCGAAGCCTGCCTCGGCCAAGGCGTCATCAAGCTCGAGATGAATTTCCTCCCCGCCTCCTACATGCCCTGCCAGGACTGCTCCGGCCGCCGCTACAATCCCTCCACCCTCGAAATCCTCTACAATGGAAAATCCATCGGCGATGTGATGGACATGACGATCGAGCAGGCCGTCGAGTTCTTCGCCGCCCATCCGAAAATCCGCCGCCCGCTCTCGCTCCTTCAAGAAACCGGCCTCGGCTACCTCAAGCTCGGCCAACCCAGCCCGACCTTGAGCGGTGGCGAAGCCCAGCGCATCAAACTCGTCACCCAACTCGCCCGCCGCGCCACCTCCGCCGCCGAGGAAATCCGCACCACCCGCAAAGGCAAATCGATCCTCTATGTCTTGGAGGAACCCACGATCGGCCTCCACGCCCACGATGTCGCGCAGTTGATCCAAGTCCTCCACCGCCTGGTGGACGAAGGTGGCACCGTCGTCGTGATCGAACACCACCTCGACATCATCGCCGAAGCCGACCACATCCTCGACATCGGCCCGGAAGCCGGCGCGCAAGGCGGCAAGGTCGTTGCCACCGGCACCCCCGAAAAAATCGCTCAATCCAAAACCAGCCGCACCGCGCCGTTCCTCCGCGAAATCCTCTAACTGGAGGGCGCCGCTCGCCGGCGGCGCATCATACGCTTTTCCCCGGACGACACAGAGGTCGTCCCTCCAATCAATCGCGTCCCATCGAACCTGGAGGGCGCCGCTCGGTCGGCGCCGTTGTCCGCTTGGGTGAAATTCATGTGGGGGGATTATTTAAAAAGGAGTCGGCGATAGCGGATTCGCACCCATCACAAAGAAACATCGCCCATGTAGTCGCAGAGGGTCAGCCCCCGTGCCTGATCGTTGGCCCGGCGGAGAACAAGCATCGCGGCGCGGAAGCGGGAGGAAAATCCCATGAGCTTGATGGAGGTTTCGATGGGAGTTTGGTGCTCGCGAATGGCGGGGCGGAGCCAGTCCATCCACTGATCCCACTCGAGAAGCGCCTGATCGATGGCTGGGCCGAGGTCGCGGGGCTGGCGGGCGGAGGCAATCGAGTCCGAGAGTTCAGTTAAAACAGACCGAAAGATTCTCCGGGCTTCTGTGATCCACTCGCCCCCACGATCTGCGAACTCCGGGGGAAGGATTGGCTTCAGGCGTCCGGTGCAGAGTGAGAATTCCCACGAGAGTTCCTGGAGTGTGTTGAGGAATTCCTCAAGGCGCCGAACCTCGTCAGGCGGACAGGTCGGCCCGGCCATCAAAGCGATCGCCTTTTTTCCCTTGGCTGGAAAAAGCGCATGCTCGGCGCGCCGCCAGAGCGGGAGGCTCGCCATGCCGCTATCGATACCCTCGATCATTGTCGCGAAGTAGCGCTGCAAGCCCGTGCCGAGGTTTTTTTCCGGAAGCACGAGCCACATCAGGCGCTGGGCGACGGCGGAAATCACCAATCCGTTCATGAATCCAAAAAAGAAGCCTGCGATGGATTGGAATCCGACAGGTTGCTGGGGATTCAGCGCCACGACGCCAACCAGAAGCATGAACGCAAAAGTCAGCGGCACCGTCACACCACCGGCCCGGTGGAACCAATAGCCGAACAGGAATGCCCAAACGCCGATAACAAGGTTCAGCACGGAGTCGCTGGCCATTATCGGCGTTAAGGCGAGTAAGAGGATCGAGGCTCCGGCCATCACCACAAAGAAAACGAGCACTTGGCGAAAAACGGGCCTGTCGCCGGATTCATCGGGGCTGAGAGCGTTCAGCGAGGTGAATGTGTAAACGCAGAGAAGCATCATCGAGCCGCCGGGCGGGTTGAGCCAATTTTCGATGACCAAGGCAAAAACGGTGGCGATGCCGGCGCGGATGCCACGATGAATCCAAGGCATGCTTGGCCATGCGGGTGCGAGCGCCAGGCTTTCGGAGAGGGTATTGTTTTCGGGTTCGGTGTGATTGAGGTGATCCATCTCGAGGATGAGATCGGAGAGATCCCGAAGATTCAGGAGATGAATCGAGATGCTTGCGGTTTCAAAGGAGGGAAGGTTTTTCGACTCCGGCTCGGCGCGAAGTTCGGCGACTTTCGCATCTAGGCGGAACCAAAGTTCCGCGAGACCGGCTTTCCAATTTTCAGAAAGCGGCTCGTCATCCTCGAGGGCTAAAAACCCCTCACGCAGCGTTGCGGCGATTTCCGTCGCGTCCGTTTCTTTACCTGACCATGGTTTTGATCCTCACCTCGCACCTCGGGGATATTGTGATCTTGGGCTACGCGCTCTTGTGGAGCGGTCTGGTGACAAACATCAGTCAGGCGCTGTATTTCAGCGGCAGCACCTACACCACCCTCGGCTACGGACAGGACATCATGCCGCCAGCGTGGAATACCATCACCGCTGTGATCGCTCTCTCAGGCATGTTTTGCATCGCTTGGACGACTTCGGTGCTGATGAGCATCGTCAGCGTCTTCCACCCCCACCGCCTCACGGCGCACAAGGAAAAGCCTGGCGCTTAATAACGCCGGAGCAGAATCCCCTCACTTGAGCCGGAGATTTTGCGGCAATAAAAAAGCCCTCTCCCAGACACGGGTTTCTTGACCTGCCCGAGGGCATTCGTTAATCCCACCGACGCCTTGATGTTCCGTCTGAAGGCGACCCATTCGACCATGAAAAATAAACGACGCCCTATCCTTCTTCTCACCGCCCTCGCTTTCGCCTTTCTGGCCGTTCTCACACCTCCGTCAAAAGCCCAGGCGCCCGCTGAACAAACCGGCCCGATTGTGAATGATATCGTGGTGGAAACCGTCGGGGCGCCGAGTATTTCCAAAGACCGCGTGCTCGCGAACCTCGCCACGAAAATCGGCCAACCTTACAGCGAGCGCACCGCCGAGCAAGATGTCCGCGCCTTGTATCAAACAGGCGGCGTGTCGAATGTGCGTTTGTTCGCCGAGCCCCTTGGAAACGGCGTTCGCGTCACGGTTCTCCTCCAAGGCCGACCTGTCCTGGAAGAAGTCATCATTGAGGGAGCGGAGCAGATTCCCCTCAATCGCGTGCGCCGCGATTTGAAGGTTAAACCCGGCGATGTGGTGGACGAGGAGCGCATCGAGCAGGACCGCCAGAAGGTCCTCGAACTCTACAACGACCGCAACTACGCCGATGTCGATGTGCAATACCGCGTGCAGGACATCCCCGGCCAGAACCGCGCTCGCCTGATCTTCGCCATAACCGAGGGACCGAAGCTCATCGTCAAAAAAATCACTTTCATCGGCAATGACTCGGTCCTCGACCGCGACCTTCGCAAGGTGATGAAGACAAAGCCGCTCGATCTTTTGACCTTCTTCAACAAGAGCGGCCGACTCGAACCATCGCAAGTCGAAGATGACCGCGTTGCCATCCAGACGCTCTACCAAAACCGCGGTTTCGCCGATGTCGATGTCTCGGAAATCCAGACCCAGCCGCTCGCCGGCGAAGGCGTGGAGTTGACCGTGACGATCAGCGAGGGCACCGAATACCGCGTGAACCAAGTCAGCATCCAAGGGGTGAATATCGCTCCCGAGGGCGAGATTTTGAGTCAGCTCAAAATGAACGCCGGCCAGCTTTTCACTCCGCAAGGCATGGGCGCCGACCTCAAGGCGATTCGTGATTTCTACGGCAGCCGCGGCTATGTGGACATGACCGCAGTGCCCGAAGTCCTCCCCGCAGGTCCTGGCGCGGTGAATCTCACCTACTCTCTCGACGAAGGCGTCCAATCCTACCTGAACCTCGTCAATATCCAGGGCAACACCCGCACGCAGGACCGCGTGATTCGGCGCGAGTTGGCCGTTAAACCCGGCGAGGTCTACGACACCACACTCGTGGACATCAGCAAAAAGCGCTTGGAGAATTTGAACTACTTCGAGCGCGTCGAGACCCAGCCGACCGACACCATCGTGCCAGGCCGCAAGGACCTCAATGTCATCGTGGAGGAAAAACGCACCGGTTCGTTCAACTTCGGCGCCGGCTTCAGCACGATCGATAGCTTGATCGGTTTTGCAGAACTCCAGCAGTCGAACTTCGATGTTACGAACTGGCCGCGATTCACCGGCGGCGGCCAGCGTTTCCGCATCCGCGCGCAATACGGTCTCCTGCGTCAGGATTTCGTAGTCTCCCTTACCGAACCTTGGTTCATGGGTTATAAACTCTCTGCCGGGGTCGAAGGCTATTACCGCACCGCAAACTTCTTATCAGCTGTATACGCTCAAGAAAATCTCGGCGCAGCCCTCCAAACTCGCCAAAAAATCTGGAAAGCGCTTTCAGGCCAGACCGAATACCGTGTTGAAAAAGTCAAAATTTACGATGTAGATGACGATGATGCCGGCACGGTCATTCAAGATGCCGCTGGGGACTATAACAAAAGTGCGGTTACTAGCTCATTGGTATGGGATACTCGAGATAGCCTTTTCTTAACACGCAAGGGAGAACTCGTTGAATTCACAACCTTTGTATCGGGTGGCTTCCTAGGTGGCGATGTCCAAGACTATGGTCTCTCTCTTGAGGGCTCGAAATACTTCCCGCTACCTTGGGACCTGATTTTCTTGGTTAAAGGTCAACTCGCCGTGACAGACGGATGGGGATCCGACAAATCGGGAGATGACGACTATGGAAATGGTGTTCCGATTTTTGACCGCCTTTATCTCGGTGGTGCAAACAATATGCGCGGCTTTGATTACCGTGAGGTTGGCCCTGTTGACGAATATGACAACCCAATTGGTGGAAACTCCATGGGGTATATCACTTTTGAAATGACTTTCCCAATCGTGAGTCGTGTGCGTGGCGCGGTTTTTACAGATGCCGGATTTGTGAACACGGATTCTTATGACTTCGGAACCTCTGGAGCCAATGTCGATATCGGCATCGGCCTGCGTCTCGACCTTCCAATTGGCCCGATCCGCGTGGATTACGGCATCCCAGTCGTTTACGACACTTGGAACGGCCCTCCAGGCAAGTTCAACTTCAACATCGGCTACCAATTCTAAGAACAGCGCGGTTAGAGCGGTCTTGACCCCAAGACCGCATGGCATTTATTCAACCGCCTGTTTGTTTTTTCCAAACACAAACCAAAATACCAACACCAATGCTTAAATTCCTTCTTCCGGCCGTCATGGTCGCCACCGCTACTCTAGCCTTCACCCCGACCGCCCAAGCGCAGGGAAAGATCGGCATCCTCGACATGAATGCCATCTTCACCCAATACCACCGCACGAAGGACGCTGAGTCCAAGCTCAACGAAGCTCGCGCCGCTGCGAAGACGGAACTCGACGGCCGCCTCGAGACCTTGAAAAAGGCGATGGATGAGATCAACAAACTCAATGTCGATCTCGAAAAACCCGAGCTCAGCAAGGATGCCAAGGACAAGGCTTCGAAAGCCCGTGACCAGAAGATCGCCGAGGCGCGCAACCTCGACCGCGAGATTGCAGAGTTCCGTGGAACCCGTGAGCGCCAACTCCAGGAGCAATTCATCCGGATGCGCAAAGACATCATCGACGACATCATGAAAATCGTGAACGAGCAGATCAAAAATGCTGGCTACGATGTCGTGCTCGACAAATCCGGTATGAGCATGGGCCAGGTGCCCGTCGTCATTTACTCGAAGGCCGAACTCGATTTCAGCAAGTCCATCATCGAGACCCTGAACAAGGACGCCAAACCAGCCACTCCCTGATGAAACTCGGCGATTTGGCTGGACGCTTCGGTGTTCAGCTCGGCCCCGATCTGGCAGAGATTGACATCCGTGGCGTTGCATCGCTGGCGGACGCCAACCCCGGCGATCTCTCGTTTTTCGGAAATCCAAAATACATCGGCGCGCTGCGTAAAACCCGCGCCTCGGTGGTCCTCGTTCCCGAGGGATTCAACGAACCCGTCCCGCCGCGTTGCGTGCCGATCGAAAATCCCGCCGGAGCTTTTGCCGCCCTTCTTCCGTTTTTTACTCCCGAGCCGCTCAAATTCCCGCCCGGCATCCACCCGACCGCCATCATCGCCGACTCCGCGAAGATCGGCGAGGGCTGCTCGATCGGGGCCTATTGCGTGGTTGAGAAAGACGCTGTCATTGGCGCCCGCACCATCCTCGGCCCCCATGCCTTCGTGGGCCAGGAAACCACCCTCGGCGAGGATTGCCACCTACACCCCCACTCGACCGTGCGCGAGCGCTGCACCATCGCGAACCGCGTGATTCTCCACTCTGGCGTGGTCGTGGGAGCGGACGGCTTTGGCTATGAATTCCGAGACGGCCGTCAGGAGAAAATTCCTCAAACCGGCACCGTTCAGATCGACGATGATGTCGAGATCGGCGCGAATTCCGCGATCGACCGGGCCCGCTTCGGCCGCACTTGGATTCAAAAGGGCACCAAAATCGATAACCTCGTCCAGATCGGACACAATGTGACCATTGGCGAGCATTGCATCCTCTGCGCGCAGGTTGGCATTTCGGGTAGCACCCGCATCGGCAACTATGTCACCCTCGCCGGCAAGGTCGGCCTGAGCGGTCACATCGAGATCGGCGACAAGGTGATGATCGGCGCCATGTCCGGTCTCGCCAAAAATGTGCCACCGAACACGATTATGTTCGGTGTCCCGGCCCAGCCGATCCGCGAATATAAGGAAAACTACGCCCTCCTGAAAAATATCCGGAAACTTTACACTCGGGTGAAGGCCCTCGAATCCCGCGCATCGGAAGAATCCTGACGCCGGCTTGAGAATCACGCGTGATTGCCAAGTCCGAGCAAATGCGGGAGTATGTCCTATCTTGAACGTAAAACTTCCCATCAATCCGCCAGAGCCGATCGACGATGTCGAATTGATCCGTCGCATCGGAAGCGGGGATTACACCGGCTTTGAGGAATTTTACCGCCGCCATATCGGCCTTATTTTTTCCACTGCCTACAAAATCCTCAACAACTCGAACGACGCCGAGGATGTCACCCAGGAGGTCATGTTCATGATCTGGGAAAAATCCCCGATGTATGATGTCTCCCGAGGCAAGCCACTGAATTGGGCAGTCACCATGACCCGCAACAAGGCAATCGACCGCCTCCGCTCCATCCAGCGGCGCCAACGCTTGAATGACGATGCCCTCAACGAAGTCATCCCCGAGCCGCGCCGTGGAAATGAAGGCCCATCCGATCAAGTGGACGCCGGAGAAAAACACCTCGTCGTTCGCTCCGCCGTGCTGAAGCTCAACAGCGAACAGCGCCAAGTGATCGAGATGTCCTACTTCGGCGGCCTCACCCAGTTGGAAATTTCCTCCCGCCTGAACACCCCGCTCGGAACTGTGAAAGCCCGCATTCGTCGCGGGATGATTCGCCTAAAAAAAATCGTCGGTAGCGCGCTGTAAGCCCGCCTCAGTTCGGTTTGGCGACGCCATCCAGACGGCGCTCCATCACACTATCGGGCTCCGCACCGAGCGACTTGGCCATCTCGTAGTGTTTCCGAGCCAACTCGAGCGAGGGCGGTTCGGTGTTCGCATACATGACCGCCAGGTTGAAGTGGGCGTTCGAGTAGTTGCCATTGAGCATGATGCTGCGCTGAAAAAACTCCTCGGCCTCGCGGGCATTTCCCTGCTTTCCGAGGGCGATCGCGATGTAATTGTGTGCCACGGCATTCTGGGGATCCTTCTTGATCACTTCCTTGAGAATCTCGACGGCCTCCCCGAATCGCCCTTGGCGGCAATAGACATTCGATAGGTTGACGGAGGCGAACACATCGCCAGGCATGATCCGCAGGGATTTTTCGAGAGAGACCAAGGCGGCAGTGAGCTTGCCCGCATGAATCTGGGTGACGGCGAGATTGGACAGAGTGAAGGGATTGTCCGGATACTCGTCGTTGAGTTGCTGATAGATTTTTTCCGCATCGGTGAAACGGCGTTCGCGAACTAGGGCGCCGGCTTTCTCGACGAGTTGCCGGGCTTCTGGAGTAAACGCCTCCGGGCCCGCTGGAGCCTTGTCGGGGGCCTCTGCCGTGCCATTGGCGGACTTGGAAACCGTCATCGAAACACTCATGTCCACCTCGCCGGGATCGTTCATCACGACCAGCGGATCTCGGAAAATCAAAATCTCGCGATCGCTGAGCTTCGCGGGCGGCTTCGAAAGAACAGCCATCTGCGATGAAAGCATGTCGGATTTTACATAAAGTTTCTCGAGTTCCTGCTCGATCATCCCGACCGCCACGGATCGCTCGTTCTGCTCCTTGAGTTGGCGAAGGACGATGTTTTTCAGGAGATCGTTTTCCTCGGAGACGCGTTTTTGCTCCTCGGTGGGCTTGGGATCTAGGCGGAGGCGGGCGACTTCGCCGGAAGCCTCGTCGAGCTGTGCGTAGAGCGACTTGATATTTTCCTCCCGAGCGTGGAGTTCACTACGGGCTGCTGCGAGGCGGTCCCTCAAGAGCGTGATCTCCTCCTCCAGCGAGTCGCGCAATTTCTGGTCGCCTTGGATTTTTGCGGCGTCTTGGAGGGCGACTTCGGCTTTTTGCAATCTGGAGGCGAGTTCCTTGTTGTCAGCTTCCAGCTTGGCCAAGAGGTCGAGTTTCGGCTTCTGATCGGCAATCTGCTTTTCAAGGGCCTGCTTCTCGGCGGCAAACTTCTCCTCCATCTCCTTGCGCTGCTTGATGAGTTGGGCGAGTTCCGTTTGGTTTTCCTCAAATTTCTTCAATCCCGCGGCGGCCTTTTCACGCTCGGCAGTCAGAATCTGCTGGCCCTCCTCGATGGACTTGGCGGCCCTGTCGAGTTTGTCGCGGAGCCGCTTGTTTTCGTCTTCGAGAACCTCGTTGTCGGCCTCCATCTGTTCGATGCGCACGGTAAGATCGGCCAGTTGCTTGTCGGAGACTTTTGACGCGGAATTTTTCAATTGGTCGCGCTCGACCGACACATTTTCCAAGTTGGCTTTTGTCTGTGCGAGTTCGGACTTGGCCTCGACGAGGGAGGTTTTGGTGCGGTCGATCTCGGCCTTCGCCCCCGTGAGGTCGCCTTGGGTTTTTTCCAAATCCTTTTTGAGTTTTTGGATCTGTTGCCGCGCTTCAGCGAGTTCAGATTTGAGGGATTCCCCGCCATCCCGGGAGGGGGAAACCCGCGAACTGGAACCCGGGCGTGTCGTCACCATGGGCGCAGGAATATCGATCTCGAACCCTCCGGTCGGCAGAGGGTCCTCAACCACAATCTCGGCGAGCTGGGCTTCGGTGACGCTCGAGCGGAGTCGTTGGAGATTTTCCTGCGTCTTGCGAAGGCGGTATTCGACCACCATTTTTTGCCATTCCGGATCAGTGCGCTGGATATTTTCCAGGGCTTGGGCGGCGGTGGCGTAGCGGTTCAACGCATCACGCATCTGCCCCTCGCGTTCACTCCGCTCGCCGGCTTGAAATTCCTGGTAGGCACGCAGAAACATTTCGGCCGGATCAAAAGCGAGCAGCGTGGAGGGCATCCACAAAACGCAGGCAAGCAAGACTGGGAGACAACGCTTCAACATCAAAATAACCAGTGCGCTATGCTAACGATGGGCACGGGGAGATCAACCGGAATCCCGACTCAAAAACGGGTCAACCCGCCATGGCTTTTTCCAGGAGGGCGGCGGCGAGGGGTTCGGTGAGCGTGTCGAGTTCTGCGAGGAGTTTTTTCAAGTCCCCCGTGGAGCGGGATGCGATTGCCACGCGTGCTTTTCTCACGAGTTCCGAAATCGCGGCCCGGACATCTTCGGGAACCCCGTCGCCGAGTTGAGCCAGGGCGGAATCGATGGCGGGGAGCATTTCGTCGGCCTTCAGGCGGGCCTCGGTGAAGACCCGTTCATCCATGTCCTCAAAGGCGTGCTCGAGCGAATCGCCGAGCATTTTCTCCACCGCCTCGTCGGAAACCTCCACCGCACTCTGGATGTCGATCACCGTATCACGCCCTGTGGCCGTGTCGCGAGCGAGCACATGAAGGATGCCATTCGCGTCGAGTTCGAATTGCACACCCAAGCGGGCCTGCCCCTTCGGCGCCGGAGGAAATGCCACCTCCATCGAGCCGAGCGGCCAGTTATCGCGGGCCATCTCACGCTCGCCTTGAAGGACTGTGATTTTCATCCCGGATTGGTTCGCGACGGCGTTGGTAAACATTTCGCCGGCCTTGCAGGGAATGGTCGTATTTCGCGGAATGATGACATTCATCAACCCGCCAAAAGTTTCGATGCCAAGCGAGAGCGGGGTGACATCGAGCAAGGTGAGATTTTGAACCGACCCTTCGAGAATGCCCGCCTGAATCACGGCACCGAGGGCGACCGCCTCATCCGGATGCTGGCTGGTGTCGGGTTCCCGTCCGAAAATCCCGGCTACAAATCGTCGGACCATGGGCATCCGAGTCGCGCCTCCCACGAGGACGACCGCATTCAAATCCGCAGGCTCCAACCGCGCATCGGCGAGCGAACGCAGGCAATGCGCGCGTGTGCGTGCGAGGAGCGGAGCACACACCGACTCCAACACGGCCCGGGTGTAGGATTTTCCAGAAAACTCGAGAGCGTCCCTCTCGCTCAGGGCGCATTTGATTTGACGGGCGTCCGAGACTCCGAGCCCCCAAGCCGCCGCGAGGGCCGCATCGAAATCATCACCACCGAGACGCGTGTCGCCATTCGTCGCGAGAACTTCGAAAACCCCGGCGTTCAATTCGAGAATCGAAATATCAAAGGTGCCTCCACCCAAATCATAAACCGCCACGCGGGATTTCTCCCCGAGCCGGTCCAGCCCGTAGGCCAGCGCGGCAGCAGTGGGTTCCGCCAGAATTCGCTCCACAAGAAATCCCGCCAACTCCCCGGCACGCTTGGTTGCCGCTCGCTGCGCGTCGTTGAAATAAGCAGGAACGGTGATCACCGCCCGATCCACGACCTGCCCGCAGGACCGCTCCAAGTCGGCTTTGAGCTTGGCGAGGATGTGGGAGGAAATTTCCTCGGGAGAAAGAACCTGACCATCGATCAAAACATTCACCCAGCCTCCCGGTCCCGCCCCAATCGGATAGTCGGGGGAGGGTTCGATTTTTTCGTTAGCACGACGACCGATGAGTCGTTTCACGGAAGTCACAACCCGCGAGGGGTCGACTTCCTTTTTCTCCATCGCAGGCCAACCGACGAGCATTTCTCCATCGACTCCAAACCAAACAGCCGACGGCGTGAGTCTCCTCCCCTCCCCGTCGGACACCAAAATCGGAAACCCGCTCTCCATCACCCCCACCAGCGAGTGGGTGGTGCCCAAATCAATACCGGCAATCATTCCGGAAAAACGCGACGCGCCTTTTCTTGATCTTAGCGGCGAGGCATCGAGCCCGCCTCGCGGAAGGTGATCCGACCCTTCGAGAGGTCGTAAGGAGAAATCTCCAGAGTCACTTTGTCGCCCGGCACAATCCGGATGAAATTTTTTCTCATCTTGCCAGAAATGTGGGCGAGAATGAGGTGGTCATTCGGCAATTTGACTCGGAACAGCGTGCCGGGAAGCACATCCACCACGATCCCTTCACTTTTAATATAACCGTCTTTGGACATTGGAGGGATGTGAATACGCCACCGTCGTCTCGAACGCAACCCCTGCGCAATCTTGTTTCGGCTATGTTACAAACTCTTCACCATCTTTAGTCTTTCACTCGGGAAGCAGTTTGGTGCAAAAACCCACCACGCCCTTCCCCCTAGCGACACATGTTGAACCGGAGTCTCCAAATTCTGGCAGTCGGCAGCGCCATCCTGATGGTGGTGGACCCACTTCTCGCCAAAGAGAAAAAAGAGGAACCCCCACCCGCTCCGGTCGCTCAGGCCGGCGGGACAGCCGATGAACTTTTTGCGCAGGCGAAAAAATTCTTCGACGAAAAGAACTACAAGGCTGCGCTCGACGCCTACTCGCAATTCCAGATCGACTATGGAACCGCCCCCGAGGCCGATGTGGCGAGTTTCAACGCGCTTTATCCGATCGCGATTTGCCAGGTGCAGGTGTCGAATTTCACCGCCGCGCTGGAGGCGATCAAAGCTGCCCTCGAAAAACAGCCGCCCAATCCACAAACCAAACTCACCGACGCCCAGCGCCATGATCTCACTTTCTGGATGGGCCTCTGCGAGCTTCAGGAAAAAAATTATCCCGCCGCGCGCGAGGCGATGGAGAAGTTCATTTCCTTCTTTCCACCGGGCTCCGAAAAAAACCGCAATTTCGTCCGCTTAAACCCCGCCGCTGGCCGACTCAGCGAGGCCCGCACTTCGATCGGCACCTCGTATATCCTCGAAGGAAAATACCAAGAAGCTGCGGATTTCTATGCGAAGCTTAAGCCGACACTCAGCCCCGACGCCCGCGGGCGGGCCGTGATTTTCCAACTCTACGCGCTCGAGCAACTCGGCGATTTCGACGGCGCCTTGAAAGTCGTCAACGAGGAATACCCGAACATGGGCGACATCGCGCAGCTCATCTCATTCCAGACTCTCACACTCCGTCTTGGCAACCACTGGCTCGAACGCGGCGAGTTCCGCAAAACGATCCAATGCCTCCAACGCGTGTGGACTTTTGACCGCTTGATCAAACATCAGGAAAGCCGGCTCACAGACCTCAAGAGTAAGCTCAAGGCGGCGGAGGCGACCACTGGCGACCCCTACGCAAAAATCCTCTACGCAAGGCTCGTTGGAGAAGTCGGCCGCGAACTCGAGAACTTTCGCAAGACTCAGGATTTCGATGTCTCCATGCGGTTTCGCCTCGCCATTTCCTACCTTCAAATGAAGCGCTACCGCGAGGCGGCCCTCATCATGGACGAGATGATCGCCGACCTGCCTCCTGGCCAAGTTACCGAACAGGCCGCGCTCAATATCATCCGCTGCTGGAGCGCGCTCGAGGATTGGCCCCAATCCATCACCTCCGCGCAAAAGTTCGTGCAGATGTTCCCCCAATCCAAGCATGTCGCCGAGGCCCGCTTCATGGAGGTCGAGGCGCTGCAAGCCCTCTTGCGAAATGAAGAAGCCGCTGCCGCCTACCTCCAACTCGCCCAGGATTTCCCCACCAGCGACCGGGCTGCCGAGGCCAGATTCCTGCATGCCTTCTCTCTTCTGCAGGCCGAAAAAAACATGGAGGCCGCGCAGGCCTTGCGCGATTTCATCCAGCGCCACCCCGACCACGCCCGCGCCGACGCCGCGGCCTACTGGCTCGGGATGAGCTACTCGTTCGACAAACAATACGAACCCTGCCGGGCGCTCATGACCGAGTATCTCGAAAAACATCCCAAGGGCGCTCATCGCGGCCAGGCTGCTTTTCGGAAGGCCTATTGCCTCCAACAAATGGAGAAATACCCGACCGCCATCGACGAACTTCATGCCTACCTGGAGGCTTATCCCGGCGAGGCCGAAGCCAGCGAGGCCCGAATCCTCATGGGCAATGCGCTCATGAACGAAGGCTTCATGGAAGACGGCATCGCGGAGTTTAAAAAAATCCCACCCGAAGAAGTGAAGACCTACGAGGAGGGCGTCTTCCGCTCCGCCGAGGGATTAAAACTCCTGGAAGAATACGACCAATACCGCGACCTCATGCAGGGCTTCGTGGATCAACACCCCCGTTCGCCCCGTGTCGGCGAGGCCATTGGAAACCTCGGTTGGTATTGGCGCCAGCAGGAAAAACCCGAGACCGCCCGCGAGCTTTACCGGAAGGCCATTCTCGATATCGGCAATGATCCTTCGATCCGTTCGGCCGACGATCTTTTCCCCGCTCTCGCTCGCCTTTATCGCGGCCCGGACGAGTCCGCCCAATACCTCGCGTGGCTGCGCGACCAAACTACCGAGGCGGAAAAAAGTGGGAGCCGCCCGATGCAAGTCCGCCTCCTTTGGGCCCAAGCCCAAGCACTCCGCAAGAGCGATCCCGAGCAATCCCGAAACCTTCTCACACAAGCTGCGGCCAAGGCCGATGTTCGCGAGGACAACCCGGCCCTGCTCGTGGATTTCGCCAATGCCGTGATCGATTCGGGGCGCGATGCCGACGGCAAGAAAATGCTGCGCGACACCCTTCGCTGGAACCCCCGCGCCCTCCAAAAAGATCGAATCCTAGCTTCAATGGGCGATCTGGAACTCCGCGCCGGCAATGAAAAGGAGGCTCTTGCGCTCTACACGCGCTTCGAAAAGGAAAACCTCGGCTCGGCGATCTTCGGCCCGACGATGCTTTCGAAAGCCAAACTCCTCTCCAAGCGTGGAGAAAAATCCCAAGCCCGAGCAACACTCGACTCGCTGCTCGCCACCGACACGGTCCGCAGCGATCTCAAAGCCGAGGCCCTCTACACCATGGGCGAGCTTTACCTTTCCGAAAACAACCCGGCGAAAGCGGTCCCCTATTTCATCCAAGTTTACAACATGTATGGGCGCTGGAAGCCCTGGGTCGCGAAGTCCTATTTCCAAGCCGCCGCAGCGCTCGAAAAACTCAAGGAGACCGACAAGGCCCGCCGCACCTTGCAGGAAATGCTGGAGAAAACCGAACTTGAGGAAACCCCAGAGTTTCCGCTTGCGAAGGAACGCCTCCAAGCCCTCGGCGGCCCGCTCCCTGCCCCTGCTCCCGCTGATGCGGCAACCCAACCCAAACCAGCCAAAGGATGATTAAAGCCGCGATCACATTCCTGTTCACCACCGCCTTGGCCGCCACGGCGCAGGATGTCCTTTTGCTCAAAAATGGAGACCGCCGTGCGGGAGAAATCATTTCCGCCGATGCCACCACGGTTCGTCTGCGCGTTTCGCTCGGAGGGCCCGCCTTGCCGGGGGCTGGCACTGCCATGGCGACGGTTGGCATTCCTCGCGCCGACATTGATGCGATCGAGTTCAAAGCCGACCCCAACCGCGAGGATCGGCTCCGCTCGGCCACGCCAGATCGAATTCCCGAGGTCGAGGCGGACTGGAAACGCCTGGAACCTTGGATCGACTTCCCGCGTTCCCAAGCCGGCGCCATCGGATGCAAACTCGGTGAGCTTTTGCTTCTCACCAAAGACCGAGCCAAAGCGGCCAGCGCGCTCGAGCTTTTCACCCAGATCGAGCAAAAGTCCTGGAGTGATGCCGACAAGGCCCGCGCCAAGCAAGGCCGCCTCCGCGCCATGGTGGCCACGGGCCGCGCTGCCGAGGCGATCGACCAAGCCAAACTCCTTGCCGCCGAATCCGAGGACCCCGAAATCCTCATCGAGGCAAATTACATCATGGCCCAAGCCGCCGAAAAGGATCTCAAAGCCTTCCTGGAGGAAAATCCCCGCTGGGAGCAGGACCCTCATGTCATCGATACCCGGCATGACCTCTACAACCGCGTGCTCGAACTCTATCTCTACCCCAGCCTCTTCCACGGCTCCGATGACACCCGGTCCGCCCGTGGACTCTGGGGTGCAGTCAGCGTTTACCGCGTATCGAAACAACTCCCGCTCGCCATCGAAACCTCGCGCGACATCACCGTCCTTTACCCCGACACCACCGAGGCCAAGCTCTCCCAGGAATTCCTAGCCTCCCTCAAGCCCGAGGAACTCGCCAGCGACTTTGAAGCCGAGGCCCGCAAGGAACTCGAAGAAGGCATGAAAGAATCCCCGGCTCCCACTCCGGAACCATCACCCGAGCCCGAATCCACAAAACCTGAAACGAAGAAAAAGAAAAAAACATGACAACCAAACACCTACTCGCCACTGCCTGTCTGGCGGCTATCGCTATCGTGTCCATCCCGCCGTTGTCGGCGCAGGACGCCACTCCCGCAGCCAGTCCCGCCGCACCCGCGCCGAAGGACAAAACACTCCTCGATACCTTCAACTCCGGGGGCGCGCTCATGTGGCCACTGCTCCTGTGCTCCATCGGCACCGCCGCCGTTGGCATTTATTGTTTCCTTCAGATCAACGGCAACAAAATGATGCCCAAGGCACAGGTCGAAGCCGTCGGGCAATTCATGCAGGCGCGCGACGCCTCCTCCGCCTACTCGCTTTGCCACAGCCAACCGAATGTTTTCGCGAACACGATCGCGGCCGCGATGCTGAAGGTGAATTTCGAGCGCGACCTCGCCAACAAGGCCTCGATGGAGCAAGCCGCCGGCGAAACCCTCGCCAACGAGGAGACGAAAATAAACATCTGGGTGAACTACCTCAATGTCTTCGCCACGATCGGGCCAATGCTCGGCCTGCTCGGCACGGTCACCGGCATGATTGCAAGCTTCGACCAACTCGCAGCCGGAAAATCCGAGCCCTCGGATCTCGCCGGAGGTATCGGCGAAGCGATGACCACCACCGCCGCCGGCCTGCTCGTGGGCATCCCTGCCATGTTCCTCTATTTCTATTTCCGCAACCACCTGCATGTGCAGGTGGCGAACATCCAGAAGCGCGCGACCTTCATGCTCGATCTCCTCTCGGGCGAAATCAAACTCGAGGGTTCCGCCGCCGAATACGAGCGACCCGCCGAATAAGTCCCCATCTTTCATGGTCAATCATTCGAACCAATGAAAATCGCCAAAAAACAGGAAGACGAAATCGGGTTTCAACTCGCCCCGATGATCGACATGACTTTTCTGCTCCTGATTTTTTTCATGGTGACCACTAAGATTTCGAAGGAGCAAGTGAAGGTGGACATCAAGCTGCCCACCGCCGCGAACGCCACGATTCCCAGTGACCTCTCGAACCGCGACATCATCTCCATCGATGGCACCGGGGCGTATTATATCGGCCAGACCCCCGCGACGAAAAAAGAACTCACCGCCCACCTCAAGGAGCGCTTCAAAGTCACCCCTCCCCTCCGACTCTATATCCGCGCCGACAAAAACACCCCCGGCAAGCAGATCAAGGAAATCATGCGCATCGCCGCCGAAGCCGGTGCCGTGAATGTCATCTTCGGCACCTACCAGGATTGATTCATGCAGCTCCGCCGAAAAGACACCCAGACCGTTGAGATGCAGATGGGCCCCATGATCGACATGGTTTTTCTCCTGCTCGTTTTTTTCATGGTCTCGGCGAAGCCGGTCAAACAAGAGAGTGATGTGAATATCGGTCTGCCCGGCACGGTCGCCCAGGAGGAGGTCGTGGAGATTCCAGACGAACAACGCATCAAAATCCAAGCCGATGGCACCGTGATTCTGAATGACCAACCGCTCGAGTCCCCTCAGAACCAAGTCTTTAACCAACTCACGGCCACACTCAAGCGTTTCAAAGAATCCGCCGACGCCAACAAAAGCGAAGCCCTCGTCACGATCGATCCCGACGACCAAGCCAACCACCAACGCATCGTCGCGGTGCTGAACGCCTGCGCCGTCGCCAAAATCACCGGAGTCACCTTCGCCGACTCGTCCCAGGAGGAGGAATAAAGACATGGCCGGCTTTGAATCCATCCTCAGCGAAGATCCCGGAGCGAAGAAACGCCGCCTCCGGATGGTCATTTCCATTCTCATCGGCGTCGTGCTGCTTCATGTCGGAGCGGGCGTCATCGCCGGCATTTTTATCGTCGCCAAATACATCTTCCCGCCGCCCGCGAATTTCGTGGTGAAAAAAGATGTCCGCCTGCCCGCAAAAAAACGCGAACACAAGATGAACATGGCCGCCTTCGACGCCATCGCCCCCAAGCCCACACTGAGTGACAAGATGCAAAGCACGCGCCCGACCGCTTTCTCCCTCCCCGATGTGCCTGACATGCCGCTCGACCAAATGCTCCCCCTTGACCCTTCCCAACTCCTCTCTGATCAGATGGCCTCGATCTCGAACTCCGAGGCTCTTGGAATCGCCTCCGGAGCGTCCGCAGGCGGCAGCGGCGGGTTTGGAGGAAAAGGCCTGAGCTTCCTTGGAGTCGATTCAACCGGTCAGCGGATACTTCTAGCTTTCGATGTATCTTCGTCAGTAGAAAACAAGGCGGACAAAGCCGGAATCCCCTTCAGCAAGATCAGTCAGGAAATTCAAACTCTGCTACAAAAACTCCCCATCACTTCGCGCTTTGGGATCATTCAGTTTTCCAGACTTTTCATGACCTTCGGAAACGAACTTGTCCCGACCAGCAACCCGAACCGCCAAGCGGCCAACCTCTGGATCGGCGAGTATTTTGGAAAAGTCCCCACCAAATCTGCCAAAGACAAGGTCCGCAGCGGATTACTGGGCGTTCTCGCCTTTGCCAAGGAACTCAAGCCCGATGTTGTTTTTATCGTCTCCGATGGCAGCTTCCAATCCGAGCAGTATGAGAGCGGGATTCCGTGGGATGAGGTCAAAAAATCGATTGAGTCCATTAAGGATGAGAGCGGCAAGGCGGCACGGATCAACTTCATCGCTTTCGAGCCGAAGGAAGAAGATTTAAAGGAATTGAAAAAGGCTGCAGCACGCTCAAACGGTAAAGTTCAAGAGATCAAGTAAACGCATTCCAGCCCCCCTCCGTCGTCGTAAAAACTCCCGTATCGAACGGTTGGTTGCGCAGAGGATTTCGGGGCGGAAAATTCCGGTTTTTTATTTGGCGGGCTTGCCCGAGCCAGCGGGGTAGGCTTCGGCGCCGGGCTCGGGGACGATCTCGAGGAGTTTTTTGACGATATCCAGTGGGGAGAGCCCTTCGGAGTCGGCGGCGAAATTGGTCATGATCCGGTGACGCAGGACCGGGGGAGCGGAGCGGCGGATGTCGGCACAGCTCACATGGATGCGTCCCTCGAGGATCGCGGTGGCCTTCGCCGCGAGGATCAGACACTGGCCGGCACGGGGACCGGCGCCTGTGGAGATATAATTTTTGGTGAGCTGCGGGGCATGTGGATTTCCCGGGCGGGTGGACCCGACAAGGTGGGTGACATATTTGATGACATGGTCGGAGACCGGGACCTTGCGGACGACATCCTGCAAGTGGAGGAGTTCCTCCCGGGTAAGGACGGGCTGGGGTTCGTCGCGGACGCCAGCGGTGGTGGCTTTGAGAACGGCCTCCTCCTCCTCGGGCAGCGGGTAGTCGACCCAGATATTGAACATGAAGCGGTCGAGCTGGGCTTCGGGGAGCGGGTAGGTGCCTTCCTGCTCAACGGGGTTTTGCGTGGCGAGCACGAAGAACGGCTGGGCGAGTTTGTAGGTGGTGTTGCCGGCGGTAACCATTTTCTCCTGCATGGCTTCGAGGAGGGCGGCTTGGGTTTTTGGCGGGGTGCGGTTGATTTCGTCGGCGAGGAGGAGATTGCAAAAGATCGGGCCTTTGATGAACCGGAATTCTTTTTCGCCGGTGGCCTTGTTGGTCTCGAGCACATCGGTGCCGATGATGTCGCCGGGCATAAGGTCGGGCGTGAACTGCACGCGCTTGAACTCGAGGTTCAGCACCTGGGCGATGGTTTTAACGGTGAGGGTCTTTGCCATTCCGGGCAGGCCGATCAGAAGGGCGTGGCCGTTGGCAAGGATGCACATGAGGATTTGGTCGAGAACTTCGCGCTGGCCGATGATGACCTTGCCGACCTCTGTGCGGATGCGGTCGGTGTAGTCGCGCATTTTTTCGACGAGAGCGAGTTCGTCGGGGGCGGCGTTGTATTCGGGCTCGGGAGGTTTCGGGGCCGTTGCTGGCGGGACGGAGGCTGGGGCGGGATCCTTTGCGGAAAGGCTCACCGAGCCTGAGGGGAGCGGCTGAGACGAGGCATGGAATTGAAAAATGACCTCCCCCACCCCGATAACATCGCCATCGGCGAGAGCTACGGTGGTGGCCTGAGTTTTATTAACGGTGCTGCCGTTGGTGCTGTTGAGGTCGGTGAAAATCCATTGCCCGTTCTCGAGGCGCAACTCGGCGTGGCGCGAGGAAACGGATGCGTCTTGGATTGGCAGATCCATCTCGTCCAAGCGGCCCAGCATGATGACATCTTTGGCGAGTTCGTAGCTTTGGCCGGCGTGGGGCCCAGAGTGGAAGGTGATGCTGTAATTCATGGAGAGTCGTTACTGAATGTTAAGATTGCCGATGTCCTTGGTTCCTTCCGCCACGCGGATTTTGGAGAGGGCCGAGGAGAAATGGTGCTTGGGCAACGGAGTGCCGGGCTTGATCCAAACGGGATTGTAGTTGCGGGTCATGGTGATTTGCCAACCAGGGCCAACATCCTGGAGCATCACGAGCTTGATGGTGCACTTGTGGTCTTCGCGCTCGAATTTGCCTTTGTAGGTCGTCATGGTCAGAAGGGAACCTTTGGCGCGGGAGTAGGTGACGATCATGCGGGCTTGGTTGCCGCGGCCGGTGAGACCCTCGAGCCGGTGCATGAATTTTTCAGGAAAATACGGCTCGGATTTCTGGAGGCTCGTGTTGATTTTTTCGAGGTCGAGCTCGTTGAGGGTATTGCCATCGCGAGAGAGGGTCAGGCCCTCGTAAAAGGCACCTTTGAAAAAAACAATGAGGTCGTAGCGGCCGGCCGGGAGGCCTTTGAAGGTGAACGCGCCGGGAGTCGCGGGGTCCAACTCGCCTTTGTAGACCTTCTCGGGTTCGGCGGCGGGGCTCGCGAGGATCAACTCGATGGGATCGGAGGGGCTGGTGATTCGGCCGGTAATGCCTCCGGTGGCGGTGTCGTCGGGTTTTGTGTAGAGGTAGGTGTTCTCGGGAGCTGCACCGTCCTCACTGGTGTTGTTTTTGGTCGCCTCCTTGAAATCTTTTTCCCGGTCAAAAGCCGTGGCCACGCCGATGGTCGCGAGGAGGAGCAGGAGGGTGGCGAGAAGATCGCGGCGGGATTTCATGGTTTTTTAAGGTATTCTTCCAACTCACTGGCGACGGGGTGGAATTTCATGCGGCTGAGAACACTCTCCGCAACCTCGCGGGTTTTGGCTTTCGACTCGGGGACTTGTGCCGAAGACTCGATCAATTGGGTTACGGCTTTCGGCAGGAAACTTGAAGCGTCGATCTGGGTGCAGTAGGCCGTGAGCATGGCGACGGCGCGCTTGTGGTTGCCTGCTTTGGCGTTCCACTGCGCCTCACGGATGATGTAGTCGCCGCTGACTTTCGAGAGCGGGAATTCCTCCTCCCAAGCCTCCAGCGCCTGCGAGGCTTCGAGCATGTAATTTCCTTCGAGGAGGGTGGCGACATTTTCGGAGAACGACACATCTTGGATCGCGCCCGCCTTGGCGAGGCCCTTGGCCGATTCAAGCTGGGTCCTGGCGGCATCGCGGGCCTCGTTGCGCTGCTGGATTTTCGCAGCAAAAGTGGAGGCGGGCGTGGGCGACGCAACCGGCGCGATTGGCTTCGACTCGTCTTTAATCAAAGCAGCATTCGCGGCGAGGCCTCCGGTGGAAGCGGACGAGGCATTCGGTGCGTTTCGGCGGGCCTTCGCGAGGGCTTGGGCTTGGGAGTAAAAAGCCGTCGCTCCGTTCAGATTTCCTTTAAGAAATTCGATATCGCCGAGGCGAATCTGGGCCTTGGCAGCGAGCGCGTTGTCCTTGGTATTTATCGGATTGAGGATCGCTTGAGCCTTCTCGAAATCCCCGGCGGCATAAATCGCGATCTCTGCCTCGCGTAATTTCAACCTCTGGGCCGTCTCGGGCGTCTTGAAATTGACTTTGAAATACTCGAACCACTTCGCCGCTCCAGCAGGATCGCTGGTTTCCATCTCGGTGAGGAGCATGTTCTGGAGCCAGAGGATTTGGGCGGGCTTCAGTTGCTTGGCAATGGCCGGGCCGTGTTTTTGGAAGAGCAGTTCGAGCAATTCACGGCTTTTGCCGAATTCCAGAGTGCGGAAAAGATTATTCCAATGCCCGACCGACCATTGCTGGAGCGCGTCGGTTTGCGCCGGGTAGCTGCGGAGCATTTGCACGAGCGCCTCGCGGAACAGGCGATTGTGCGTGGGCAGGTTGAGGTTGGCAGGTGACAAGGGTTGGGCAAAAAATGGAATCTCCGCTCTCGACGCTCCCTTTCCGGATTTGGCGACTAGAGTGACCGAACTCTCGGTATTTCCCGGAAAAATCCATGTCGCTCTTGGCCCTTCGACGGTTGCGTTGCCCGGGAAAATCCATGTGTATTTGGTGTCCGGGGGATTCCCCTCGGTGAGGGCAAATAAATCGCAAGTCACCAGCGGCGGTTCCTTTTCGAGCCAGAAAAGCAGGTCGGGTCGCGCGACGCCGGCGGCGACCGCCGAGCCGTTTTGGCTTTTTACGAGATTCAACTGCGCCGAGCCCGAGCGGGCGATATCCACGCCGACAGCTCCACGGGCATTCTGCACAGGTTTGCGGAATTGCTCGTAGGGCGGCGCCCAGGCAAAATAGAACAACCATTTATCTGCGTGTGATGCTGTCTGGTAAACCTCCAAGCGGTTCAGACCCTGTTGCAATGGCACATACGCCCCAGTGCCGCCCCAGCCGGGCATTTGATTCGTGGGCGTGATTTCCTGGCCGTTCACGAGCAGCACGGTTGAGCCGTGCTTGGTAAATGGCGCGATCCAGAACTCGCCAGCGCTCTTTGCGACGACATTTCCCATCATGTAAAAAACCCAAGGCGGCGGGCGATGCAGCAGATCCCCGCCAATACTGAAGGCCGCTTTAGGGATGCCGTTATGGAGATCCACCGACATCCCGCTCGGCAGGGTCGAAAATTGTGAAAGCGTTCTGGCCTTTGCCATCGAGTCCGTCCCAGGCAGCGTGCAGAGGACCGTGCCAGGCCTCAAGGCCGACTCAGGCGTCCAGTAATTTGGCTTGCCCGTGTCTGAAACATAAACATCGAGCATCTGTGCCCTCGGCCCAGGATCTTGAATCACGAGATAAAAACCCCTCTCGACGCTGTGCCACATGAGTCGGGATTCCAGTGTTCTGCCATCTGGCGCGATCGCGGTGGTGACCGGTGGCTTTCCACCCAAAATCCCGCCGTCCGGAAGATGAACAAAATACCCGCACTCTGGCACCTCGGGTGCTTCGAGGATTTTAAGGCTGTAGCGAATTTTTGCGCCCGGCACGGCCCATTTCTCCTGAGCCTGCGCCAATGGGAGCATCGCAAAAAGCAAGGCCGCGAGCAGAGGGGCCATCGAGGCGAACAACTTCACTGGGATTCTTAAAATCAAGGAGCGCGGCCGGCTTGGGCTATTCTTCGATGATTTTGGTGACCAGCACCGGTGGCTGCGGTGGCTTCTTAGCCTCGGTCCGAGATAGAGGAGTCACTGGGCAACAGCAGCAGGCATCGACGGTTTCGGCGGAGTTCACCGTGCGCGGCGGGGCGGGCGGCAGTTGTTTTTTCATCTCGCGAGGCGGCGGCACGAAGCCCTGCTCATCCGAGCCGTCGCTGGCTAACAAGGTTCCGAGGCAAAAAGTCGCGCACACGGCGCTGTTGATCAATTTGGGGTTCAGCGGAGGTTTCATCTGGAAATTTGTTCACGCATGGATTGGCAGACGGGAAAACGTGTGTATATCTATGCGCGGATTCGAGGCCTCACAATCTATTTCGATTCGCTGACGGCCGGAATCCCCATTTTCCTCATGAATCATCGTCTCAGAACCTTTCTCGTGATCGCAGTTGTGTGCCTTGCCGGCGTAGTCTCCGGGGTTTTCGCCCAATCGGCCAAGGAATTGTATGGCAATGACATTTACTGGAACGCCACGCCGAATGATGTCAACAACCTGCTGAAAAGCATGAAGGATCAGGTGGACGCGAATTTCCAAATGGACGCGCGCCGGATGTCCGAAGTCAGCCCCGATCCCGAGCAAAATCCCGTCCTCTTCCGCTCCGGCCACTACAACTTCACCTACACGCCCGAGGAGCGCGAGAAACTCCGGAAGTATCTCCTCGATGGCGGCATGATTATTTACAACACGGGCCTCGGCTCGCAGCCGTTCTACAACTCCGTCGTGCGCGAGTTGAAAGAGATCTTCCCCGAGCAACCGCTCCAGCGGCTCACTTCCGACCACCCGATTTTCCATTCCTACTACGATGTGGACAAAGTCCAATACACCCAAGCCGTGAAGCAGTCTGGCTACAAGGGTGACGCGCCTTGGGTCGAGGCGGTGGAGATCAACTGCCGCGTCGTCGCGCTCGTCTCGCGCTGGTGTATGGCAGCCGGTTGGCAAGGCGAGGTGCAGGAGGAATGGCAGGCCTATCAGCCGGATTCCGCATTCCGCCTCGGCGTGAACATTTTGAACTACGCCTCGGCGATGCGCGCGTGGGCAAAGAACGCCGCCTCGGCGATGAAATTCGCCGACAAGCTGAAAGCCTACTCGGACTCCGTTTCGATGGCGCAGATCATGTATGATGGCGTCTGGAAAACCCGTCACCGCAGCCTGCCTCTGATGTTGCAAACATTCAACGATAGCACCGGCATTCCCGTAAAATTTGCCCTCAAGGAACTCCGGCTCTCGGACTCCGGAATTTTCGATTCGCCCATCCTCTACATCACCGGCCACGAGGATTTCAAATTGACTGCCGAAGACAAAACAGCGCTCAAAGAATACATCGAAAACGGCGGCTTGCTCTTTGCCGAGTCCTGCTGCGGCCGCAAGGGCTTCGACGCCGCGTTCAGAGAAACAATCGCTTCGATTTTTCCCTCCAAAAAACTGGAGCGCATTCCGCAGGATTCGATTCTTTTTAAGCAGCCGAATGATATCAAAGTCGTGGGCGTGACCGAGGGTTTGATGCAGGAAAGCGGCGGCAAGGCCAAGACCGATCCAGTGCTTTTCGGAATCAATTTCGGCGGCCACTACGGAGTCATTTACAGCCCGTTCGGGCTCGCCGGCGGCTGGGAGGTGTCGCAGTCCCCCTACGCGCGCGGTTTGAACGACAACGATGCCCTTCGCCTCGGCCAAAACATTCTTATGTATTCCCTCACCAACTAACCCAATCGATGAAAACCAAACTCCTCCTCCTCTGCCTCGGAATCTCTGCCACCCTGCCACTGCGCGCAGCGACCTCGAATGGAAACGACTTCGCGCTCGCGCTATCGGAAGCTCGCTCGGCCGCCGAGAAAACCTCGACCCTCGATGACGCACGCGGGCGTCCCCATTTTTTCAGGTTTCTCACGATTTCTGAAATGAGCGAAACCGAGGTGAATGGCCGCTCGGGCGTTCGCATCGTCGCCTCGGAGCCAGCCTCGCTCATGAATGTGGAGTTCACAGTCAGCGCATCGAATTCCATGAAAGTCCTCAAGGATTCCCCCGAAACCAAAATCGGCGACGCCGTGGCGATCACCGGAAAAGTGGAATCCTGCGATGATGCCAAGAATGCGATTGTTTTGAGCGACTCGATCGTGCGCCACAAAGACCGCGCCACGCCGAAGCCCGGCAAGGAACTCCTCGCCGAGGTCAGTCCCACGGCTGTTGTTTATTCCTACACCGAAGGCCCGCGACCGCTGATGGTCGAGGCCCGCGACCGCGACCTGCTCAAGCAGAAGGACCAGATCATGGCGAATGGCGGCGGCAAGGCGTGGTTTGAATACCTCGAGGCCGAACTCGCCAAACGTGCCGCCGCCCGCGCCAAGGGAGGCCAACCTTGAGCCAACGCCTCGCCCTCGGGGCGGCGCTTGTCCTCATCGGCCTGCAGGGAGCATTTGGCGCGAACGAGGCGGGTTTTTTGGAGCTTTGGAAAAACCACGAGCGCGATCCTTCGCGCCACGAGGACCTCATCGCGCAGTGCCGGAAGTTTTTTGAAGCCAACCCCAGCGATCCCCTGCGCGATGCCGCGAAAAGTCTCGAGGCTTGGCATCTTCTCGCCGCCGGAAAAGACGCTGAGGCGTGGCCGATTTTCGAAAGCCAAGCCGGCTCGCAATCCGCCGCGCGAGTGGCGAAGGGCTGGCTCAGCCGCCGCGACATGCAAAAAGTCGCCGCATCCCTGAAACTTTTTTACCGCGAAGAAATCGGCTTTCCGAAGGAACTCGCCGAAATCTCCACGCATCCGAAAATTCCCGCCGAAGCGCACCCATCACCCACCGACGCCTTCGGCACCCCTTGGAAATACAGCCTCTCGGGTTTCGAAAATTTGCCCGGCTTCGAGAGCTTCGGGAACCAGAAATACTCCCTGGAATGCGTGGAACTCGGCCCCCTCTCGGATTTGAAGGAATCACTAAAACTCCGCTACGCCGATCAGATAAAAATCAAGCCCGTTGGAATCCAACCGGGCCCGGGCGGCGTCACGATCGTAAATTTCCAGGCCGCCGACTCAAAGGGCGTGATGATGATGGGCGAGGGCCAAGTCGCGAAAGGAATCCAACTCGCCTATGTCGGCCAGGGAATTCTCGTGGTGAGCGATGCCACGCACTGGAAGGTTTTTAGCTTCAAACCCAAGCAGTAAAACCGTGGCTGAGAGCACCGACAAAAAGCAACCCGCCAAAGAGGGCATCGCCGCTCTGCTGAACCCCGCTGAGATGTTCAAGCTCGGCCGGCTCACGCTTTTTTCCCGCTACACGGTCGAGGGCAACCTCGCCGGAGCCCACAAAAGCCCACTCCAAGGGCCGAGCTCTGAGTTCGCCACGCACAAGCAATACGGCCTCGGCGACGACCCGAAGCACATCGATTGGCGCGTCTTCGCCCGCACAGACAAGCATTATGTGAAGCAGTTCGATGATGAAACGAACCTTCGCGTTTACCTCGCCTTCGACCGCAGCGCGTCGATGGATTTTTCCTCCTCGCCGAACGGCCCGACGAAATTCCACCACGCCTCACGCCTCGCCGCCGCGCTGGGATATGTCGTGGTGAAGGCCCGCGACTCGGTCGGTCTTTTCCTCCACTCGGACAAGGTCGATCTACGCATGGAAGCGGCAAACTCGCTTCAGCACTTGAACAACATGCTCAAGCGCATCCAGCAGGCCCCGCCCTCCTCCGGTTCGAAAATTGCCGCCGCTCTCCACGAGATCGCTGGCGCGGTGCGTCGTCGCGGGATGATCGTCGTGATTTCGGATCTCTACGATGACGAGGCGGAGATCGCCGTCGCCCTCGCTCGACTTCGCAAACAACGGCACGATGTCATTGTTTTCCATGTCCTCGATCCGGCCGAGATCGACTTTGCGATGATGAAGCCCTGTGAACTCGTCGACCTCGAAACCGGTGAGAAATTCGGCGTCGATCCGAAGGCCATCGCGGCGGACTACCGGAAATCCTTCAACGAATTCCTCGAGCGTCACCGCAAAGCCTGCGCCTCGATGAATATCGATTACCGCATCGTCCGCACGGACCAACCGCTCGATACCTTCGTGAGGGCCTACCTCGAGGAACGCAAGCGCATGTCGAAGTAGCCATGTTTCTTACTCCGCTCTTTTTGATCGCCGCCGCCGTGGGAGCCAGTGTCCCACTCTTCCTGCATCTCATGCAGAACCGGCGCAAGGTCACGATGACCTTCCCCACCCTGCGCTTCCTCAAGCTCGCGGAGAAACGCTCGTCCAGCAAAGTCAGGCTCGAAAACCTCCTCCTCTGGCTCCTCCGCACTTTGATCATGGGCCTGATCGGAATGGCGTTTGCCATGCCGATGCTCCGCAAGAGCGCCTTCGCGTGGTCTGGCGAGGCCCCGAGGGATGTTGCCATCGTGATCGATGCCTCTGCCAGCATGGGCTACCGGAAATCGGACAAAACCGTGTGGGACCAAGCGCTCGAGGCCGCCGCCGCAGTGATCGAGGGCTTAAGCGAGAAAGACCGTGTTTGCATCTACCTCGCGCGCCAGCAACCCGAGGCGGTGGTCGTGGAACCAATCGCCGACAAAAAAGAAGTCCTCACCCGTTTGAAAAACCTCACGCTCGCCTCCACCACCTCGCAGATCGGGCCCGCGCTGGAGGAAGCGGTGAAGGCTCTCAAAAAATCCGACGAGAACCGCGAGATGGAAATCCACATTCTCACGGACAACCAAGCCGTGCCGTGGCAGGCCATGTCGGCCGATCCCGCCAGCTCGGGAAAATCTCCCTTCGCCGATCTGAATAAACTCACGGTCTTTGTTTCGATGCTCGGCGTCGAGGCACCCGACAATACCGCGCCTGCCTCGATCGCGATCCAGCCCACGAGGCTCCGCAAGGGCGTGGAGGCAAAAGTCGCCACGACCTTTTCCCGAACCGGCCCGAATAGTGAGACGACGGCAGTTTTCACCGTGGATGGCAAGGAGGTCGGCCGCCGCGCTGTCAAAACCTCGACCACCGCGCCGGAGACCGCCGAGTTCCGCATCCCTCCGCTCGACCAGGGCCTCCACGCCGCGAAGATCGAAACGCCCGATGACAATCTCCCCGAGGACAACGCGATCCACTTCATCCTGAATGTCGAAAAGTCCATGCCCGTGCTCGTCGTGGGCGAGAAGAACGACACGCTGTTTGTCGAAACCGCGCTGAGAACCGCCCTTGGCGGCCCGCAGGCCATTGTCACCGTCACCCCCGACGCCCTCGCCAGCCAGTCACTCCAGAACCACGCCTGCATCATCCTTTGCAACGCCCTCCCCCTCTCCGGCCAGGCCATCAACGCGCTCGAGACCTATGTCCGCGCCGGCGGATTCCTCGTGGTTTTTCCCGGCATGAAAGCCTCGCCGAACGATTACAAGAGTCTGCCGTTCCTGCCCGCATTCCCTGGCGCGATGGAGCAGGTGCCGCCCACCAAGGCGAAAAAATCCCTCTCCTGGGACAAAGCCATGCACCCGCTCATCCGCCCGCTCCGCGAGGGCTCCGCTTCCCCCTCAGTCTCGCTCCGCCGCTCCGCCGCCATTTCAAAAGTCGAGCCTGGCGCCGAGGTTTTGGTTTCGATGAACACCCAAGAGCCGTTCCTGATCGAAAAACCCTACGGCAACGGCAAGGTGCTCCTGTTCGCCGTTTCCGCCGACCGCTCGACCAGCGATTTCCCGCTTTCGCCGTTTTACCTTCCGATACTCGTGCAGTGCGCGGACTACTCCTCGCCACAATCCGCGCCTTATATCGAGGGCACCGGCACCGTGATTCTCAACGAACTTTTCCCCGGCATGTCCGAGGCACCCAAGATCACCGGCCCGGATGGAAAAAACATCCCCGTCCGTGCCAATGCCGCCGACGGCCGAACCGTCTTCGTCGCCGAGAACATGTTCCTCCCCGGCGTTTACAAAATCACCAGCGGCTCGGGCGAAAACTCGCAGTTCGACTTGGCGGTGAACACCCCGCGCGGTGAGAGCAACCTCGCCCCCGTCACCGCCCCCGAAATCACCTCGCGCCTCGGTGAGGTGAATCTCAAAATCGCCACGGACCTCCCGATGCTCCGCACCCAGATGGAGGAAAGCCGCGTGGGCCGCACCTTCGGCGAGCAAATCCTCTGGCTCGTCCTCGTCCTCGCCGTGATCGAATTTTGGTATGCCAATTCCCTCTCCCGCCGTGGGGCAATGGGGCGGGAAAAACTCGAGCTGGATTTCTCCGGCCACATCAAAAAGCCCGGCGCCGCATGATCATTTTCGAAAACAGCGTCCCGACTTTGACCATCGCCCTCTGCTTGGGCGGAGCTGTTCTTGCCGCCGCGTATTCGGCGTTCCGCTACCTGCCCTCCGGCGCGTTCCGGATTGTGCTTTTTGGTCTCCATGTCCTCGCCCTCCTCGGCCTCGGCTGGTGCCTTTTCATGCCGGGCCTGAAGACCACGATCACCCAACTCCTCAAGCCGCGCTTCCTCGTCGTCGTGGACACCTCACGCAGCATGAACCTCAAAACCTCGGACTCCGCTCCGAGCCGCTGGGAGACAGCCCGCAAGGCGCTGGATATGGGTTGGACGAAGAAGCTCTCGTCCGAGTGCAACATCGATGTTTACTCGTTCGACGGCACCCTCAGCGAAGGCATGTCGCTCGGAGCCGCCGAGGATTTGAAGCCCGAAGGCGCCTCGACCTCCCTCCGCGAAGCGCTCACCAAAATCGAGCAACGCCTCGCCGGCCTGCCCATCGAAGGAATGGTTCTCCTGAGCGATGGCACCGACACTCTGGAGCTTACCAACGACTGGGCTTCCGCCCCGCGCCCGTTCCCGATTCACACCCTCCAACCCGAAAAACCCGGCGGCTGGGAGCAGGAAGCCGATCTCCGCATCGATGGTGTCACCGCCGCCCGCCGTGTGACCGTTGGCTGGAAGACCGAGATCAAAGTCAAAGTCTCGGGCCAAGGCACGAAAGGCGCGCCGGTTTCCATCCAGTTGTTCGAGGACGACCGCAAGGTCGCCGAGAAACCCACCCAAATTCCCGACGCCGGTGGCGAGCGCGAGGTTGTATTTGATATCGAGCGGCCAAAGGTTGGCATTTTCAACACCCGCATCGTCGCCGTTCCTCTCACTGGCGAGAAAAACAAGGACGACAACGAGTGGACGGGAATCATCGAAGTGGTCGATGCCCGCAATCGCGTGCTCTATGTCGAGGGCGTCCCGCGCTGGGAATACAAATACCTCCGCCGCGTCTTGATGGAAAACCGGCAGATCTCGCCTGTGATTTTCTTCACCGGCGGCGACGGCAAACCGCAGGCTGCCACGCCGGCCGAAAGCATCACGGCGGACATGAACGAAACCCAACTCTCGTCCTTGAAAGTCGTCGTGCTCGGCAACCTCGACGCCGCCGAACTCGGCCAGGATCGTGCCAAACGCCTGCTCAATTTCGTAGAAAAAGGCGGCAGCCTCGTGGTGCTCGGCGGCACGAAATCCTGGACGCAAGGCGGCTTGACCTCCACGGAACTCGCCAAAGCTCTCCCCGTCGAGGGAGGCAGCCCCACCCTGCTCGAAAGCGAAAAACCCCTTCCTGTAAAACTCACCCCACAAGCCGCGACCCACCCCGCCTTCGCCGGCGATGCGAAGTTTTGGAAAAGTATCCCGCCCGTCCTCTCGGTCTTCACAGGCCTTCAGGCGAAGCCCGCCGCCGAGTCGCTCGTCACAGTCGACACGCCCGGAGGCACGGTTCCGCTCGTGCTCACCCAACGCTTCGGTGAGGGCAAAGTCGCCGTCATCCTCACCGACTCGCTCTGGCGCTGGCAACTCGGCCCAGAGTCCGGCGACGCCAAACCCTACAAACGCTTTTGGACCCAACTCGTCTCCTGGCTCCTGCCCAAAGCGGAAAACCTCAACGCCGACACGCTCGAGCTTTTCACCGACCGCGACGATCTTTTCCTCGGCGAAAAAATCACCATCAACGCCCGTCTTGGGGACGACAAAGCGAAGGACAAAAAGCCCTCCTCGATCGACGCCACGCTCGTCTACCCCGACGGACGCTCGATTCCCTACCGAATGGACCTCCGTCAAGTCAGCACGGCCTCCGGCGATTCGTTTGGAGGCTACAGCGTGGAATTCAAAGGCGACTCACCCGGAGCCTACCGCGTCACCGCCACGGCCAAACTCGACGGCAAGACCGTGACGAGCAAACCCATGAGCTTTTTCGTAAAACCCTTTTCGCCCGAAACCTCCCCCCGCCCGGCGAATTTCGAAGTCCTCCAGGCCATCTCCAGCGCCAGCGGCGGCTCGTATTTCGAGACCCCCGAGTCCCTGAACTCCGCGATGATGAACTTCAACCTCAAAGCCAAGGAGGAAAGTTTTTCGGAATTCCAAACCCTCTGGCGGAACTGGCCCGCCGTGGTCATCGTCATGGTCCTCTTCGCTGCCACCTGGTTCGCCCGCCGCACCCGCCAAATGCCATGAGAACCCCTTGTCAACCTCCGCTGATTAACTCAAATTCAAACCCTATGAGATACTCCATCGTCCTTCCCGGTCTCGTTGCCGCCACGCTGGCTTTTTCGAACCTCCACGCGAACGAGGAAGTCACCCTTGTCAAAAGCAATTTCGACGACGGCGCGAATCCTCCCACCGGATGGATCACAGACTACGAGTGGACGGGGAATTCCTACTACGTGCAAAACAAGATGCAGGTGACGACCGGCAACGACGGCGGCAAGGGTGGAGTCGTTCATCTGCGTCCGGATGCCGAATATCAAAAAGGTTCACCGATGCCCGGCGAGGGCGGGGCCAAAATGGAGACGATCCCTTTCGTGCTCGAGCCGGGCTTCCGCTACAAATGCACGCTCGATGTGAAGGGTGGCCCCTCGCGGGTTTATTTCGCAGGATATCGCTGGGCACCAGGCGTTCGACCGAACGATCAACCGACGCTTCAGGACTTGCGCATGATTTACAAAAGCAAGGTCGCAAATACTCCCGCATCACCAGAATGGACTTCTGTGAGCTTGGAGTTTCCAGGGGTCGCACTGTCGCCAGAGGCGCTCAAGCATTTGCAGCAAGTTCGGTTCATGACTCTTTTTGTCTGGTTCATGAAAGACGGCTCCGTTGACAACATCGTGGTGACGAAAACCCCTGATCCCTCGGTGCAATTCTAATCCCTCCCGTGGATCCCAAACTCACCCGCACGCTTCAAAAAGTCCGCCGCCGCATGACGGCTTGGCACGCGATGGTGAAGCTCAAGTGGGGCCTGGCTGCGATTTGCGGAGCGCTCTTTATTGCGGGCTGGGTGGATCTTCTGGTCCGGCTGGAGCAGGCCGGGCGCGTGGGGGCTTGGATTCCACTCGTGCTGCTTTTTGCGGGCACGGTTTGGCTGGTTTGGTCGGCGTTGTCCCGCGCCTACTCGCACGAGGGAATCGCCGCCGCGCTCGAAAAAACCTTCCCCGATCTCGACAACCGCCTCATCAATTTCCTGCAATTCTCACGCGAGCCGTCGAACGACCGCTTCAAGTCGGCCTATCTCAAAAATGGCTTCCCCGATTTGGACAAACTCGACCTCCGTCAGCTCAAGGACCGCAAGGCCCACAAGTGGAGCCTCATCGCGTGCCTGAGCCTCGTCGTCGTGCTCGCGGCTCCGGGCATGGTTTACGGCAAGCCATGGTTCATCGCGCTGTGGCGAGCGGTGAATCCCTTCAGCCCCATCGAACTCCCGACGCTTACGAAAATTATCGAAGTCACGCCCGGCGACACGACGATCCCGACCGGCCAAGGCGTTTTGCTGAACTGCAAGGCGCAAGGCTTCAAAGGCCACGAGGTTTTCCTGGAAATGGATTCCTCCGATGGGCCCGACGAGACCGTTTCGCTCGGCAAAATTACCAGCGGCAGCGAGGAGACTTTCTCCAGACAAATCCCCCGCCTGGCCACCACGCTGAAGTATCGTTTCCGTGCGGGCGATTCGTATCCGAGCAAATGGTTCACCGTTACAACCAAGGCACCGACGGCTTTTACAGGCATCGCGGCAACGCTCACACCTCCCGCCCACACCCGCCTCGCGCCGACCAAACTCGATCTTCAAAAAGACCCACTCGTCGCCAAGTCCGGGTCTCGCCTCCAAGTCTCCGTCCAATCCAACGCCGACCTCTCAGGCGTGGTTCTCTCGGGGGCGGTCCAGAATGCCGTGCCCTTGACTTCGGTTGATAAAAACCCGCGCGCATGGGCTGCGGAAGCGGTTCTTGCGCCCGGAGCCTCCCTCAAATTCGAGGCGAAAGAAGGAGAAGCCGTCGCCGTCACCGAGGAAATCGCCGTAACGGTTCAACCCGACGAACCACCGGAAATCCAAATCGTAGAACCAACCGAAGCGAGCATTTTGCCAGCGGGCGCACGGCCGCAGATTCACTTCGAGGTGAAGGATGACTACGGTCTCACCGAAGTCGAGGTGCAGCAACTCCCACCGGACCAAACCCCCGAGGCCCCCGCAACAACCCTCAAATCCTGGAAAGTCGAAGGCCGCCCGGCGTTCAACCAAATCTGGAGCGCCGACATCACCGCCGCGCCCGGAAAGAAATTGGCCTTCCGCATCGTCGCCCGCGACACCCACCCCGAAAAACCGAACGAGCAAATCTCCGACTCCGTCGTTTTCACCACTCCGACGACCGAGGAATTGCTGGCGAAGAAAAACGAACTCGCGAATTCCGCCGCGACGGGCATCGACCAATTGCTCGAACTCCAGAAAGCCAACATCGAGGAGACCGAAAAGCTCGCCGGGAATCTCAAAAACAACGACCCCGCGAAGTGGCTGGAAGCCGCGACGAAGCAGGAAAAAATTCGCGAGGTTTTGAAGGGCCTTCTCGACAACCCGATCCAACCTCTTGGTGCGCTCACCGAGGTCGGGCAGAAGCTGTATTTGAACGAATCGTCCCACGCCGTGGAGGCTTTGAAATCCGCCGCCCATGGCGCGCCCGAGCGGCGCGGGGAATTCGCCAAGGAGGCACTGGATTGTCAGAACCGCATCCTGCGCCAACTCTCGCCTGCAGAAACCTCGATGGAGGAATCGCTGAAAGACGGCCGCCTCACCGGCCTCGCCGCGATGCTCGACACACTCATCAAAAGCCAAAAGGATCTCCTCACCAAAACCTCGGACCTCGCCACCACCAAAAGCAAAGCCTCCCCCGACATGGTCGATGCTCAAGACGCGCTGGCCGAGGATGTGAAAGCCTTCATTCGCACCGCTCGCGAGGACGCGAAGCAGACGGAGACCGCCGATGCCGCCTTCGCCCTCAGCATCAACCAAGCCGCCGACCAGGCCGAAAAAGAGGCTATTCAAAAAGACATGGTCCTCGCCGCCGAAAACCTCGATCAACAACGCCTCGAAGAGGCCAAGCCCCCCCAAGAATCCGCCATCCGCAAACTCGAAGCCCTCAAATCCTCGCTCGAGCAGTTGAATTTGACTGAGGAAAAGGAAAAAACCGTCGACTTCATCGAAGCTGTCGGCGAGGCCAAGGAAAAGCTCGAGAAAATCCAAGACCTCCACAAGAAGATGCGCGAATCGATCGACGCCGTGAAAGCCCAAGCCAACCACGACACGGATTTGGTCGATAAAATGGAGGACGCCTACGCCGAGATGGTCAAAAACACCAAGGAGGCCCTGCTGGAGGTTCCCACCGATCTGCACATTTTCGCCGAAATGAATACCGCCAACGACCTCGTCGAGGATGTGTTTTCCATTTTCGAGGAGATAGAGCAGATCGCGAAGGAGGAAACCAACCCCGACGGAACGGAGAAGGATTTCGAAGCGAAGGACAAGGGCTACGCCAAGGAGGATGCGCTGATGAAAAAGATGGGCGAGGCCCAAGAGCGACTCGACGCCTGCGAAATGTGGCTCGGAGAAAAAGCCGACGCCGACAAAATCACTACCGAAGCCATCGACCGCGAGGAGATGCCCGACTCCGGAATTGCAATGGCCGAACTCGCCACAGCCGCCGAGGACTTGGTCAGCGACCTTTTGCAAGAAAGTCCGGAAGACGCCTCGGAGGCCGATGACGGCGCGACCAATCATGCCATGAGCGATTTCCCATCTGGCTGGGAGGTCAAGGAGGGCAACATCGCCTCCTTCGGTGCCCAAGGCAAATCCGGCAACACCGCACCCGACCACAAAGAGCAGGACGGCCGCTCGAATGTCGGCCGTCAGGGCATGGCCAGCGGAGAAACCGCCGCCGGTTCGGGAAAAATCGGCGCGGGTGATGAAAACATCGAAGCCCGACGCACCCAGGATCCGATCCAAAGCGGTCAGGTCGATGCCGAGGGCGACGCGAAAACCGCAGCAACAGGCGGTGGAAAACAAGCCTCCGGCAAAGCCGACGATGTCGGAATGTCCGGCGGCACGAGGCGCGTGGATTCCACCGAACAAGGTTCCTACGAAGGCATGGCCGCTATCATGGCAAAAAAAGCCGACGCACTTTACGCCGAGGCTTCACTCAAGAATGTGCGCGTCGATTCCCTCAAAAACGCGGCCCAACACATCCGCCAATCCGCCGACGCCATCGCCAAAGGCGACATCCGCCAAATGAAAGAGCACAAAAAACTGGCCGCCGCCGAATTGATGGAAGCCCGGGCCCAACTTCAAGCCGGCCCAAACAGCGCCATCCCGGTGAACCGGACGATCGACATGCTCGAAGGCGTGGTGGAAAGCGGATCGGACGCCGCGCCGGAGGAATTCCGCGACAAGGTTTCCGAGTATTACAAGGCCCTGAACGGCGCGCTCTAATTGCTGTGAGGCTCCTGCTCCGTATTTCGGCACTGCTCGTTTGCGCCTGCGCCACCCTGCTCGCCGAGGATTCCCCTGCCCGCCCGCTGGACGCCTTTTCCTACGACCAGTTGCGGATGTTTCTCAAGGGCTACAACGGCGACTGGCGCCCGCAAAGCGACCGCGAAAAAGGACTCCCCGCCCCGCCCGCGACCAAATCCTCCCCGTCGAACGCACGCCGCATCGCCCTGCCAAAGCCTGCTGCTCGATCCGTGGATTTCAAAACGCTGCTCGAGTCGCGCCGGAGCGTGCGGGAGTTTTCCATGGAACCACTACCCCTCGCCGACCTCGCTTTCCTCCTTTGGGCCGCGCAAGGCATGGTCGACACCAACTTCCACACCGCCCCCTCCGCCGGCGGACGCTACCCCCTCGAAACCTACATCAGCGCGGCCAATGTCGGTGGACTCAAACCCGGCATCTATCGCTACGAGCCGGCGACACATTCCTTGGTCGTTATCGATGAAAATCCAAAATCTCCCGAAAAACTCCTCGCCCCCTGCTACGGCGAACGCACCGTCGCGGGCGCGGCAGCCGTGCTGATTTGGACTGCCACACCCTACCGCACGGAGTGGAAATATGCCTTCACCGCCCACCGCATGATCGCGATGGAGGCCGGCCACGCCTGCCAAAATGCCCTCCTCGCCGCCACCGCCCTCGGCCTCGGCGCCTGCCCGCTCCTCTCGTATCACCAATCCGCCATCGACAAATGGCTCGGCGTCGATGGACGCGAGGAATTCGTCATTTACCTCGCCGCCGTCGGCCAGCCCGCGAGGAACTGACATGGAGATCCCCGGCTACGAACCGTTTTACCTCCACTCGCTCGACGAACTGCGCGCGGAGATCGCCCGACTGGGACTGCAAATTCCCGTGACGGATTCCACAGAGGCCATTTTCTCGCCTCGGCAAATCGCAGGCCGAACCTTGCCGAACGGCTTCTGCGCCCAACCCATCGCCAGCCGCCACCACCAAAACCTCGCCGATGGAGGATTTTCGCTGATCTGGTTTGCGAAGCCCACCACGCCGCTCCCACCGTCTCGTAACCGGATTCAAATCGCCCAACTCGCTCCGCCTTGCCCCGAGAACATAGATGACGACGCGGTAGAGTCCCATCTCGACGCCCTGGTCGAGTCCGCCAAATCCGCCACGGCGGGAGGCTTCGACGGCATCGACATCTCCTGCCATCGCGGCACGCTGGCCCAAAAACTCCTCGCCGCACACCAGCGCCCGGGCCGTTTCGGCGGCCCGCTGGTAAACCGGATGCGCTTCCTGCTCGAAGCCCTCCGCCGCATACGGGAGGCCAATCCCGACACCATCCTCGCCGTCCGACTCAATGCCTTTCACGCCTGCACGGGAGGTTTTGGGGTGGACTCCGAGGATTTCCGAAAGCCTGATCTGACCGAACCGCTCACCCTCGCCCGCGCGCTCGAGGCAGCTGGCGTTTCATTCCTCAACCCCACCATCAACCATCCGAATCTGCACGGCCCGGAAAGACAAAGTCACCCTCTTTCCGACGCCGATACCCCCCACGAACACCCGCTTATCGCGCTACAACGCCTGATCCGAATCTCCGAGGATTTGGCAAAAGCCGCCCCGGGCTTGTCCGTCATCGCGGGAGGATTTGGGTGGCTGCGGGACTTCGCCCCTCATGTCGCTGCGGCACTTTTGGAAAAGGGCCCCTTCGCCATGGCAGGCTTCGGTCGGGGCGCGCTGGCGTTTCCAAGCGGAGCGTCCTTCCGAAAATGGCCTCGCGAGTTGGTTTGCATCGACTGCGGCGCCTGCACCGCGCTGGACAAATCGGAAAATCTGGTCGGTTGCGTGATCCGCGACGGGGCCACTTACGGCCCGACCTATCAAGGCATGCGCCGCACGGAGGAAGATGTCCTTAGCGAAGGGCTCTCGCGCTGCCATTTTTGCGAGGCCGCGCCCTGCGTTTCTGCTGATCCACTCCACACGCCGATTCCCGAAATGATCTCCGCGTGGTTGAAGGGCAACTGCGAAACCGCTCGCCAAATCCTCTTTTCCGCAAATCCACTGCCCGGCCTGGCCTCGCGCCTCTCGCCGGCTTGGATGGAAGCCGAGGGGGCCTGCATCGAAACCTCCCTTCGCGGAATTTCGGTGCCGATCCTGGATTTGCAGGCGTCCATCGCCTGGGAGGCTTTGCAGACTGGCAAGGCGCGGCTCGTGATCCCCGAAAAACCCAACGGACGCTCCATCGCCATCATCGGTAGCGGACCAGCAGGACTCGGTGCGGCGGCTTTCCTTTTGGAAAAGGGCTACTTAGTCCGGCTCCACGAAAAATCCCAAATCCTCGGCGGCATGCCCGCCCGGGTGATTCCTGCCCGCCGAACCGGGCCGCTTGACCGCGAAATCGAGTCCCTCCTCGAACCCGCCCTGCGCGCCAATCGTCTCTCGATCACGCTCGGCAGCGAAATCCTCCCCGGACCCGACTTGGAAAATTTGCGCCGGAGCGTCGATGCCGTTCTGGTTTGCGCCGGAGTTTGGCGCGAACCAACCCTCGGTGGACGCGGAAACGGCGTTCGCAGTGGGCTGGAGTTTTTGGAGTCTTTCAAATCCGGTGCACGAACTTCGGTTCCAGACCGCGTGGCGGTTTTAGCGGGTGGCGACTGCGCCATGGAATCCGCCCGCGTCTCGCGCGAATCGGGAGCCTCGCAGGTGTATGTGATTTTTGAAGGCGAACGCTCGGCGCTGCATTGGCACATGCCTGAGTCGTGGTTCGCCACGCCTGGAGTGCATGCGATGATGGAATGGGAACCTCTCCGCTACGAACGCGGCCCAGGTGGCGATCTCCACGGCCTGCACCTCCGCCACGCCACCCTCGGAACCTCCGCCTTGCTGGAAATCGATATGGCGATCGAAGCATTGGGCCTCGAACCCGACCCGCGCTGGGATTTTATACAAAACGAAGCCTCCGAGATTTATTTCGCGGGTGGGATTTTGAACGGGGGAACCTCCGTGGCTTCGTGCCTTGCCGAGGGCCGCGCCGCCGCCGCAGAAATCCACGCCGGCCTCTTTCCGTGAAACTCGAATCCCGCCTCAAAATCGACCGCGAGCGTTGCGTGAAACCCGCCGAAACCATCGCGCGCCTCGAGGCATTCGTCGGCGCCCAGCACGATTATTGGATTCACGAGGAAACGGTCGGGCCAGACCTTTTTTGGGCCGCGATGTTCATCGAGGGGCTGGAATTCCGCACCATGGGCAAAGGGACGAACCCCGATTGTGCCCGTGCCGGAGCCCTCGCCGAGGGAGCCGAATGGCTGGCCGCGCGGGCGACCGGCGATCTCCCCGGCTATGCTTGGGGACGCGAGGGCGATTTCGCCAATGCCATCCCGATCCGCCAATTCCTCCCCCACATCGCCACCGCCACGCCCCCCCTCCTCTGCCGTATCGAAGCCCTGGAGGCCGCCGGGCATTGGGTGGATGGGTTTTCGCTCACCCGCGAAGAGACGGTAAAAGTGCCACTCGAGTATGCCCGCCTCATCAGCGGACCAAATGGCAAAGCCTCGGGAAACACTCTCGAGGAGGCTGTGATCCACGCCGCGAACGAGATTTTCGAGCGCCGTGCCCACATTGCCGTCCTCAAAAACCGCCTCGTCGTTCCCACCATCGCGGAAGAGTCGGTGACGAACCCAGTGATCCGCCGCCAGATGGCGTTTCTCCGCGAGCGCGGGATCGATTTTGTCCTAAAAGACCTCTCGTTTGAAGGCACCCTCCCATGCGTCGGGGTCTACTTCTGGGACAAAAACATCCCGCCCGATTTTCAATTCCACCATTTCCTCAAAATCGGGGCCTCGTTCGACCGCGAGGAGGCGCTGGGCCGATGCTTCACCGAATACACCCAAGGTCGAAAAGCCGGGGAATTCCTCGACTCCACCCAACCCGACTGTCCTGAAAAACTCCGCGAATTGCTCAACCACGACTTCCGCCGGATCGGAACACTTGGCAATGACTGCGACAATTTCATGTCGGCTTTCATGTTTGGGATGGTGCCCTATCGCTCTGCGGATTTCCTGCTCGAAGGTCCGGTCGTTCCCTTCAATCCCGGCACGCGCCACAGCGATTGCCTGGACGACATCAAGGACGCGAAAAAAACCTTCACCGCGCTCGGGCTCGATTTTATTGCCATCGACCTCACCGACCCTGCGATTGGCTTTTCGGTCGTGCAGGTCGTGGTCCCTGGCTACTCCGATGTCCTGCCCTACCACGCCCCCTCAAGCACGGCGCTTTTTCGCGCCATCACCCGCTCCGAGGTTTTGGCATCCTATCCCGCTCTCCCCTGCGGGAGTCACCAAGTGTAGGTGGCAGTGTAGGCGACCTTCCGCTCCTCACCAGGTTTTAGGGGGATGCGGAACTCGATTTCGTCGCTGGCTTTTTTCTCAAACGCGTCGGTGTTTGCACTGATCTGCCAGTTTGCGGACCGCGCCAAATGCTCGACCACGCGGATGGTGACGGGTTCTTTTTTGCGGTTCTTGAGGAGGATTTCAAAGGCCTCGGTGGCCCGGTGATTCGCGTCGTCTCTGGTGGAATTCGTTATCTTCCGTTCGGTGACGAGATCGAAGGCATCACCGGTTTGAATTTTCAGCAACTCATCGGTCGGCGTGTGGTCGATCTCGCTCTCGCCGGTGAATTCGAGTTGAGCGCCATTCTCGCGGTAAAAGCGCATCCGACCCTGCGGCAAGGGAATCCCGAGTTGGTTCTCCTTGGAATTTCGAAATTCGCGAAAGACCGAGATTTTGGGGCCGCGGTGGGCATCGAAAATGTAAACGGTCTCAGACTTGACACCACCCGCCCGGAGGAACTCGACCTGCTTCGTCTCGCGGTCGCGAAGCGAAGTGGGACGCGGGAGCGAATAGAGATGGAATTCGTCGAAGGCTTTTTCTGTGACGCCCGGTGCGTCGGCCACGGCAGCCATCGCCATCATCCGCTCGCCCATCACTTTGTGTGCTGGAGCGACCTTGGAGACATCGCCCGCCATGAGATGGATCCGGGCCTCCTCAAAATCCCGACCGGAGCGGTTCTCCATCGTAATCCAGCCGACGACATCGAGCGTGTCGCCTTTTTCGGGTGAGACGAGATTGTAGCTCGCCTGCCAGGAAAGCCCGCCGGTGATGTAGCCCAACTCAGCCTCGGTTTTCGAGGCGGCGGGGGACTGGATTTTCCACTCGAGCCGGGGCCTCAAAATCGTGTCGTCACCGAGCGAGGGGAACTGCGGCTGGCCGGGCAGCCCGAACTGGATTTTGCCGTCCACCTCGACAACCGGCTCCGTGGTGCCACTGGTGGCCCCGTAACCCGAGCGCAGGATTTTTGCGGGAATGGTCCGATCCGGCTTCTCGGACTCGCGCACGGCGAAATCAATCGTCTGACCCTCGAAAAGCGAGAGAAGGTATGACTGCGTGATCGGGTCGTTGCGGTAGTTCTGCTCGAGGATTTGGAGCGGCTTGCCGCTTTTGTCGCGCAGCACGACGGAGTCCGGTTCGAGCTGCAGCGTCGCGCCGTCATAGCGGATGCCATTGATCCCCTCACTCAACTCCAGAGGCACCGTGTCGCGCACCACCGCGAAATCCTGATTGTAAATCGTCAACCCGGGCGCTGCGAAGGCAACTCCAGGCAGAAACAGACTCAGAAAAGTCAGAGTGCGTTTCATGATTGGTGAAAATTCCTGGGGGGAAGACCGGGGCGTCAGGCGAGGTGCTTGGGCAAATCCTCGAGCTTCTCGCAGCCGAGTTGCTCCATCACTTGCTGGAGTTCCTTTTGAAGAATTTCAACAACTTGGTTGCCGCCCTGGCTACCCATCGCACAGACACCAAACATCGGAGCGCGGCCGAGGAAGGTGAATTCCGCGCCGCTGGCGAACGCCACGGCGACATCCGAACCGGAGCGAATGCCGCTATCCATCATGAGCTTGATCCGGCCTTTGCAGGTTCTGGCGAGCTCGGCGATGGATTTGATCGTGGCCTGGCCCTGGTCGAGTTGGCGTCCGCCGTGGTTCGAGGCGATGAGGCCGTCGATGCCCAACGAGATCGCGCGCTCGGCGTCCTCGGGGTTCACGATCCCTTTGACCACAAGGTTGCCCTTCCACATGTCGCGAATGGTGCGGATGCGGGATTCGTTGAGGCGTCCGGAGAAGGTTTTGTTCATGAACAATCCGAGGTGCTTCATGCTCAAGCCTGGCGGGATATAGGGCTTGAGGGTCTGGAATTGCGGAATGCCCGCGAAAAGTTGCGAGAAGGACCAGGTCGGGTGGAAGCACATCTGAATGATGTTGCTGAGCGTCATCTTCGGCGGCACCGAGAGGCCGCTTTTGATTTCCTTCGGGCGGTAGCCGAAGGTCGGCGTGTCGGCGAGGAGGACGAGGGTTTTGCAGCCCGCCTCGGCGGCTCGCTGGAGAATCTTGTCGCGCAGCGAATCCTCGGCCGGATGGTAAAGCTGGAACCAAAAATCGCCCCCGGTGATTTCGGAAACGGTTTCGATGCTCGCGGTCGTGACTGTGCTCAGAACGAACGGAATGTTCTGCTCCTTTGCAGTGCGTGCGAGCATTTCGCAGGACTTCGGCCACATGAGGCCCTGCAAACCCACCGGCGCAATGCCGAACGGCGAGGCGTATTCGCGCCCGAAGAGCGTGGTTTTTTGGGAGGCACCCTTGTAGTCGCGGAGATAAACCGGCTTCAATTCGACGGCTCGAATGTCCCTTGTGTTCCGCTCGAGATTCACTTCCGACATGCAACCGCCGGAGAGATAATCGTAGGCGAAGCCGGGCAATCTTTGTTTCGCCCGTTTGGCGAGGAGGTCGATCGAGGGATAGCGAGGATTCATGGTTCGCTGATCTTTAGGGATCGGGCGGAGCTTTGGCAATCCCGAGAAAGGCCGGAAAAAACTTTGAAACTTTCGGCGAGCTGTCGTGTTGAATCCCCCAATGCTTACCCCCCTACCCGATTCGGAGTGGACCCCTCAAGCCGCCGCACATCTCCTGAACCGCGCCGCTTTCGGAGGCACGCCCGACGAGATTCAAAAACTCCACGCTCTCGGCCATCGCAGAGCCGTTGAATCGCTCCTCGGCGCCGGCGAGGAATTGGATCTCTTCCCCGCTCCGGAAATGGAGCCTCTGGCGGCAAGGATGCACGCACTCAAAAAGGAAAACCTCTCCCGCGAGGCATTCCAGGAGCGCAAAAAAAAGGAACGCGCCCTTACAAAACAACAAACCGAGGAGCTTCGCCAATGGTGGCTCCGCCGTATGCTGAAATCACCAAATCCCGCCCGAGAGAAGGCGACGCTTTTCTGGCATGGCCACTGGGCCACCGGGATCCGGAAGGTCAATGACCCCTTCCTCATGCACAGGCAAAACGAAACCCTCCGCGCCAATGCGCTCGGGCCGTTCGCGCCACTCGCCAAGCAAATCACCCGCGACCCCGCGATGATGAAATATCTCGACCTCCAGAGCAGCTCGGCAAAGAAGCCGAACGAAAATTTTGCCCGCGAGGTCATGGAGCTCTTCACGCTCGGTGAGGGTCACTATTCCGAAGCGGACATCACCGAGGCCGCCCGCGCCTTCACCGGCTACCGTATCAATCAAAGAGCTGGCTCGTTCGAATTCAGTGCCAAGCAGGCTGATTCCAGAACCAAAACCGTCCTGGGAAAAACCGGCCCCCTTACCGGCGATGATGTGATCGATATTATCGTTGCGCAGCCCCGTTGCTCGGAATTCCTCGCCGCGAAAATCTGGACCTTCTACGCGGGAACGAAACCTCCAGAGCCTCTTCAAAAAGCTCTCGGCAAGGAATATCGAATCCGCGGCATGGATACCGGAAAACTCCTGCGGTCCATTTTCACCAGCCGCGAGTTTTACGAACCCGTGGTCGTTCGCCATCAAATCAAAAGCCCCGTCCAATGGCTCATCCAGATGTGCAAGGCCCTGGAAATCCCGCTCCTTTCCCGGAAGCAATCCCTATCCTTGCTTTCGAACCTCGGCCAAAACCTCTTTGAGCCTCCGAGTGTCAAAGGCTGGGACGGTGGGCGCGCGTGGATCAGTTCCTCCACCCTGCTCGTCCGCTACAACGCCGCCGGAAATATCGTCCGTGGAGGCACTGGCCCGAAACCAAATATCGACCAAATCTTCCCATCCGCTCTGTCGTCGGAACAAGCCGTCGATCTGCTTGCTTGGCGGCTTTTCCAATCCCCCATGCCCCCGGCCCTCCGCAACCGCACTCTTGCCTTCCTTTCGGAAAACGGCTCCTCCCCAGCGGCCCGCTGCGACCTCCTGCACCTCCTTATGTCCACCCCCGAATACCAACTCACATGAACCAAACCCTCCATACCCGCCGCCACTTCCTCCGCACCTCGATCCTCGGCGGAGCCCTCTCGTGGTCCGTTCCCGCGTTTCTCGAGCGCACTTTTTTCTCGCTCGACGCGCTGGCCGCAAACTCACCCATCCAGACGGTCACAGGAAAAGACGGCCCGATTCTTGTGATCCTCCAACTCGCGGGGGGCAACGACGGCCTCAATACCGTCATTCCCTTTGAAAATGACGCCTATTTTCGAGCCCGCCCGACGCTCGCGATCCCGAAGTCGAAAATCCTGCAACTCTCCGGCGGCTTCGGCCTCCACCCGGAACTCAGCGGTCTAAAATCCCTTCACGACAATGGTCACCTCGCCGTCGTCCACGGTGTTGGATACCCGAATCCCAACCGATCCCACTTCCGCTCCACGGAGATTTGGCAAACCGCCTCCGACGCCAATAAAAGCGAGCAACATGGCTGGCTTGGCCGTTATTTCGACTCCTGCTGCGAGGGAGCGGATCCCGCCGTCGGCATCAGCATCGGCTCAGCGCAGGCCCCTCAAGCCTTCGCCGCTGAGAAACGCCGGGGCATTTCTTTCGCAAATCCGGGGCAATTCCGTTTCAACCTCGGCAAGTCCTCGGATCCCGACGCGGCCGAGGAATTTTTTCGAAGTGTGAACGAGATGGATCATGGCATGCAGGGTGGAAGCATTGGGATGCTTGATGGCCCCGCCGACATGGACGGCGATACGCTGGATTTCCTCCAACGCACCGCACTCGACGCCACTGTCAGCTCCGACAAGATTTTCAATACCGTCAAGAAAACCAAACCTCCGACCCCCTACCCCGCTGGCAAACTTGCTGACTCGCTCAACCTCGTCGCCCGCCTCATCGCCGGCGGCATGCCCACCCGCGTCTATTATGTCTCGCAAGGCGGCTACGACACCCACAGTAACCAAGACGGCTCTCACGCCCGTCTCATGGGGGAACTCGACGCCGCACTCTCGGCCTTCACCGCCGACCTCAAGGCGCAGGGGAATTTCGACCGCGTGCTCACGATGACCTTCAGCGAATTCGGTCGCCGCGTCGCCGAAAACGCCAGCCGAGGCACCGACCACGGCGCCGCCGCCCCGATGTTCCTCCTTGGCGGAAAAATCAAACCCGGCCTCCACGGCGAAGCTCCCAGTTTGGAAAAACTCAATAGAGGCGACCTCATCCACACCGTGGATTTCCGAAACATCTACGCCACAATCCTCGAAAACTGGCTCCAAGCCCCCGTCGAACCCGTCCTCCGCAAGCGTTTTTCAACGATGGGTTTTATCTAACTCCCAACAGGCCGAACGCTTGACATCCAAGATACCCGGCAATACCTCCAATTGCCATGTCACGACCCACAAGCACCCTGCTCCTCATTCGAGTCGGCATTGTGTTGTTGGGCCTTGCTTCTGTCTGTCACCTGTTCGAGCACTGGGAAACCGCCGCCTTGGAAAAATGCGTCGCTCAATGTGAGCACTCCCACGCTTCCTCCGAATCGAGTTCGGATGACTCCCCGCACACCGACCACAAACACGGCTGTTCGGCTCACGAACACAGCCCCGCCGTCTTGCAAGCCGCCCTGCTTTTTCTCCCCCAGCTCATCGTCCTAGCCTCGCCCGAGGAAAGCGTGACAGCTCCTCCATCGGTTCATCGCAAAATCGATCACCCGCCAAGGATATCCTGATTGGCTTCGGGGCGTAGCTGTGCCCTTTACTAGCCCGCTTCGGGCATCTCTTCTAAAATCATCCGCGTTCCGGCGCGTCATCACCGGAGCTTCCATTCATGCATTTCAAAATTTTCACCCTTCTCGCACTTCTGGCGACCACGCCGGCATTCGGCATCAGCCTCGAATCCACCATCCAAACCGCCCTGGCCAACAACCGCGAACTTCAAGCCGCGCGCTTCGCCGTCAGCAAAGCCAAAGGCCGCCTCGCCCAAGCCGGCAAATGGCCGAACCCTGAACTCGAACTCTCCGGCATGAGCGAAGTCGTCTTCCGCAACGAAGGCGCGGGCGCTTTCACCGTCGGGCTTGCCCAAACCTTCCCGCTCACCGCACGCCTCTCTCTCGCCCGCGAATCTGCCCGCGTCGATGTCCTCCGCGCCCTGCGCGAAATCCGCAACCGTGAGCGACTCCTCATCGCCGAAGTCCGCGCCACGAGCATCGAAATTCTCGAGTCGCAAGCCCGTGCCAAGGCTCTTGAAGACCTCCTCGCTGCATCACAAAAAACCTCCTCCCTCGCCGAGGAACGCCTCGCCGCCGGCCAGGGCAGCCTCGCCGAGAAAAGCCTCTCGCTCGTGGACCAGCGTCGAATCGCCAACGAACTCGACTCGGCCCGCCTCACCCAAAACCTCGCGCTCATGAAATTGAAAACCCTCCTCGGCCTCGGCGCGAACGACTCCCTCGAACTCTCCGGAACACTCGAGAGCGCCATCCAAAACCTCGGATCGCCATCTTCTCCAAAATCCATCCACCGTCCCGATGTCGATCTCCTCACCCTTGAGGAAGAAAAGGCCGGACTCGAAATCGCACTCGCTCGCGCAGAGGCTTGGGAAGGCATCCGCCTCGGCATTCAATACACCTACGACCAAAACACGGACGAACCCGAGGGCCTTGGCACAGACCAATTCCTCGGTCTCGCCGTGTCGATTCCACTCCCGGTCTGGGATCAAAAGAAAGGCACCATCGAAGAACGCACGGCCAGCCGTAACGAAACCAGTGCGCGCCTGCGGGCCGCGAAACTCGTGATCGAAAACTCCCTCGCCTCCGCCCTGCGCCGGGTCGCCTTGCTCCGATCCCGCCTCGCGGCCTTCGATACCCAAACCCTCGCCCCCGTCTCCCAGTCGGTCGAAGAAATGACCGCCGCCTTTGAAACCGGCCGGGTGGACATGCGCGACCTCTTCATTGTGCGCGAAAAACTCGGCCAACTCCGCCTCGAACGCATCGCCCTTCAATCCCAGCTCGCCCTCGCCCTCGCCGACCTCGAATCCACCACCGGCAACCACCCCGCCATCCGCCGCGAATACCTCGCCGCCACCCAAGAAAAAAACCAATGAAACGCCTCTCCTTCCTTCTTGCCGTCTGCATCCCGTGGTCATCTCTCCTCGCTGGCCCTGGCCATGATCACGGCCCGCAAATGGGCACCTCCGCGCACACCGGCCCCGTCGCCCTCAGCGACGCCCAACGCAAAAACCTCGGCCTCGAAACCACCACCGCCACCATTGTCGATCTCGCCCCCTCGGTTGAAATCCCCGCGATACTCGTTGTCCCACCCGAAAAACACGGCTCGGTCAGCGCGCCTTTTGCCGGACGCGTTCTCGAGGTTCTCGTAAAACTCGGTCAGCAAATCCAAGCCGGCGATCCCGTGGTCCGCGTCGCGCCTCTCGCGGTCGGCAGTCCCGCCCAAACCCTTACTTCACCGGTCTCCGGCCATGTGATTCTTCAAAACGCCATGCCTGGCCTCGCATTCACGCCGGAAACCACGCTCGTCGAGGTCGGCGATGACACCCAACTCCTCGCGCAGGGCCTCATCTTCCAGTCCCCTGAACTCAACAAAATCCAAATCGGCGCGGCTGCCGCCCTCACGCTTGATGTTTTTCCCGGCGAGGAATTCCCGGGGGTCCTCCAGCGCCTCGACACCGGCCACGCCGCCGAGGATCCGGGTTTCCACCTCTACGCCGCCATCCCGAATCCCGCGCACCGCCTTCGCCCGAATTATCGCGGAAACCTCCGCATCTCGCTCGGGGAAGCCCAGCCCGTCGTCGCTATTCCGCGCCGCGCCGTCCTCGGATCGCTCGGAAAACTTTTTGTCTTTGTCGAAAATGACGAGGGCCAATTTGAAAAACGGGAGGTCGTCACTGGCATCCGCGCCGGAAACCTCGTCGAGATTGTGGAAGGCGTCCTACCCGATGAAAAAGTCGTCACGGTCGGCAACTACCAGATCCAATACCTTGGAGCCGAGTCGGTCGGCGCCGGGGACGAACACGGTCACAGTCACTAAATCTCATGTTCGACCGCATCATTGCCTTTTCCATTCGCAACCGCCTGCTCGTTGTGGCCCTCGCCGCGCTTGTCGTGGCCTACGGCTCGTGGGTTCTTCGAAGCCTGCCGGTGGATGTTTTTCCCGACCTCAACCGCCCCACCGTCACCATCTTCACGGAAGCCCCCGGGCTTGCGCCGGAGGAGGTGGAAACCCTCGTCACACTCCCCCTCGAAACCGCCGTCAACGGTGCGACGCATGTCGAGCGCGTGCGCTCGCTCTCGGGCATCGGCCTCTCGCTCATCTTCGTCGAGTTTGATTGGACGACCGATATCTACCTCGCCCGGCAGATCGTCGCCGAGCGCATCCAAGGCGTTGGTGAAACCCTCCCCGAGGGCATCCGCCCGTTCCTCGGCCCGATCTCCTCGATCATGGGCCAGATTATGGCCATCGGCCTCACCAGCGAGAATCCGAAGGTCGGCCCGATGGAACTTCGCGGCCTCGCCGAATGGGACCTCAAACGCCGCCTACTCGCGATCCCCGGCGTTTCCCAAGTCACCATCCAGGGCGGGGATCTCAAAGAATACCAAGTCCTCGTCGATCCCGCGAAGCTCATCGGCTACGGCATTTCACTCCACGAGGTCCGCACCGCGCTGGATGAAACCAATGTGAATTCCTCGGGCGGCTTTCTGCTCGAGCCCTATGAGGAAAAACTCATCCGCAACCTGGCCCGCGTCGAGAATCCCTCCGATCTCGGCACCACGGTGGTCAAAGCCACACCGGGCGGTGCAAACATCCTCCTGCGCGACATCGCCGAAATTCGCCAAGGCGGACCGCTTGTGAAACGCGGCGAGGCCGGCATCAACGGTCAACCCGGCGTCATGCTCGCGGTCGCCAAACAACCCGGCGCGGATACCGTGAAACTCACCCGCGCCATTGAGAAGGAACTCGAAACCCTCCGCGCATCGATGCCCGAAGGAGTCACCATCCACGACGATATCTTCCGCCAAGCGAACTTCATCGAGCGCGCGATCACCAATGTGGAAGAGGCCCTGCGCGACGGCAGCATCATGGTTGCGATTGTCCTGCTGCTATTTCTGCTCAATTTTCGAACGACCTTTATCACGCTCACAGCCATTCCGCTCTCGCTCCTAATTTCGTTCATCGTCTTCAAATGGTTCGGACTCGGCATCAATACCATGACCCTCGGAGGCCTCGCCGTAGCCATTGGCGAGCTTGTAGACGACGCCATCGTGGATGTCGAAAATGTCTTCCGCCGCCTGCGCGAAAACCGCCTCTCGTCGAATCCCAAGCCCGTCGCCGGCGTCGTGCTCTCCGCCTGCCGTGAGGTCCGAAATTCCATCGTTTTCGCAACACTCATCGTCATTCTGGTTTTCATTCCCCTCTTCGCCCTCGGCGGGATCGAAGGCCGGATCTTCGCCCCGCTGGGCCTGGCCTACATCGTTTCGATCGGCGCCAGTCTGCTTGTGGCCGTCACCGTGACGCCCGCCCTCTGCTCCTACCTTCTCCCAAATATGAAACGCATGGCGCATCCGAAAGACGGGGCGGTTGTGCGGTTTTTCAAATGGCTCGTCGCCCGAGTCCTCGCCGTCGGTTTCCGCATTCCCAAAACCCTCTTCGCCCTCGTGCTGATCGCCTTTCTCGGCGCTCTCGCGCTGGTTCCCTTCCTTGGCCGGGAATTCCTCCCGCCATTCAACGAAGGCAGCGCCACCGTCTTTGTTCTAACCGCTCCCGGCACCTCCCTCGAGGAAAGCTCCCGCATCGGCCAGGTCGCCGAAAAGCTCCTCCGTGAAGTCCCCGAGGTCAGCACCATCGGACGCCGCACCGGACGCGCTGAAGGCGACGAACATGTGCAGGAGGTGAACTCCGCCGAGATCGAATTCGAACTCGCCCCGTCCAAGCGCCCGCGCGCCGAAATCCTCGCCGAGATTCGCGCCAAGCTCGCCGAAATTCCCGGCGTCTTCACCAGCGTGGGCCAACCCATTTCCCACCGCATCGACCACCTCCTCTCGGGAGTTCAAGCCCAAGTCGCGATCAAGATTTTCGGCGATGACCTCGACACCCTCGAGGAAAAAGCCGCGCAAATCCGCGACATCGTCGCCGGCGTCCCTGGTTTCACCGATGTCCAAGCGGAACGCCAAACGCTCATCCCGCAGGTCCATGTCCGCATCAACCGCGAGAAAGCCGCCCTCTTCGGCCTGCGCCCCGGCGAGGTCGCCCGTTACGCCGAACTCGCCCTGCGCGGCAGCTCGGTCACCAAAGTCCTCGAAGGCCAGCGCTCCTACGATGTCACCCTCCGCCTCCCCGACTCCGCCCGCACCGACATCGATTCCATCCGCAAAATCCCGATCGATACCCTCAACGGCCAACTCGTCCCGCTCGGCCTCGTCGCCGATGTCGACGAAGCGATGGGGCCCAACATGGTGAACCGCGAAAACAGCCAGCGCCGGATTTATGTCTCCGCGAATGTCGCCGGACGCGACCTCGTGAGCGCCGTCGAGGAGGCCCGAAAAAAAATCTCCGCCGAAGTCGAACTACCCACCGGCTACTTCCTCACCTACGGCGGCCAGTTCGAGAGCCAAGCCAGCGCCTCGCGACTTATCCTCCTCCTCGGCGCCGCCAGTTTCGCCGGCATGTTCCTCGTCCTCTACCTCCAATTCCAAAGCGTTTCGCTCGCGCTCCAAGTGATGCTGAACATCCCCCTCGCCTTCATCGGCGCTGTTGTTGGAATCTGGTTTTTCTCGGACCGCACCGTCTCCATCGCCTCCATGGTCGGCTTCATCGCCCTCACAGGCATCGCCGCACGAAACGGCATCATGATGCTCTCGCACTACCTCCACCTCCTCCGCGAAGAGGGCGAATCGTTTGATCAAAAAATGATCATTCGCGGCACGCAGGAACGCATCATCCCAGTCCTCATGACCGCCCTCACCGCCGGCTTCGCGCTCATCCCACTCCTCATCGGCGCCGGCCAACCCGGCCGCGAAATCCTCCACCCCGTTGCCGTCGTCATCTTCTTCGGCCTCTTCTCCAGCACCCTCCTCGACCTTACCATCCGCCCCCTCATCTTCTGGAAATTTGGCCACCGCGCGGCGGAGAAACAGCTCAACCCTAACCAATCCAATCCATGAAAACCAACACACCAACCCTGCTCGCAACCATCGCCACCCTCGCCTTCACACCCCTGATTTCCGCGAGCGAAAATCATAATCACGATCATGGCTCCCAAATCGAAGCCGCGATTCCTGAAAAACTCGCCGACCTCTGGAAATCCATCGAGGCCGAGCACGCCACTCTCTCCGCTGCGATCGAGAAAAAAGACATCCCCGCCGCGCACGATGCGGAGCAGCATTTGCAGACTTTCCTAAAAGTCATCCCCGCCAAAACCTCGGCCCTTGAGGAGTCCATCCGCACCCGGATCGACGGCCAGGCCAAGAATCTTGCCCGCGCCTACGACACCGTCCACCACGCCTCGGACGACAAGGCCTGGGACAAAGCCAAAACCTCCCTCAAAAAAGCCGAAGGCTCGATGAAGCTCCTCGCCGCTCAGATTTCCAAAATCTAACGCCCACAGGCTGCGCCTCGTTTATTTTACTTCCCGCATATTCGTTTTTACGAGTATACGGCATGGCATGGAGTTGATTCGAATCCACGAGTGCCTTTGCGACAGAACTCGCCTTCGCATCGCGCATCTTCTTTTGCGGGGGCCGCTGTGCGTGTGCCACATTCAGGAGGTGTTGCGCGAGCCACAGGTTAAAATCTCCCGCCACCTGGCCTACATGCGTCGTCGGGGGTTGATCGAATGCCAACGCCGCGCGCAGTGGATGGTTTATAGCCTGCCTGATAAGCGATCACCGCTCCTCCAAAAGAACCTCGCCTGCCTTCAGGATTGCTGCGGCGAGGAGGCGGTTTTTCGGAAGGACTCCGCCCGCTTGCATCAATTAATGAAAACCTCGGATTGCCTCCCGACCTCCATCACCAAGCCATGAACGACTCCACTCCCGCCAAGCGCCTCGACCTCTTTGAACGCCATCTCACGCTCTGGGTTTTTCTCTGCATGGGCCTCGGCATCGGCTTGGGAACGGCATTCCCCGCCTTCACCCGCCACATCGGCCAACTCGAATTCGGCACCGACTCCCATGTGAATGTGCCGATCGCCATTCTCATTTGGCTCATGATTTTTCCCATGATGCTGAAGATTGATTTCGGGGGACTGCGCGGCGTCTTTGCAAAACCCCGTGGCCTGGCCGTGACATTGTTCGTCAACTGGCTGGTGAAACCCTTCAGCATGGCGCTGCTCGGCTGGCTCTTGGTGACGGAACTCTTCGCCAAAACTCTCGGGTGGATCGATCCAGAGACGGCGAAAAACCAAGTCGCCGGACTCATCATCCTCGCCGCTGCGCCTTGCACCGCGATGGTCTTTGTCTGGAGCTACCTCACCGATGGCGATGGACCCTACACCTTGGCTCAAGTGGCGATCAACGACCTCATCATGGTTTTCGCTTTCGCCCCGATTGTCATGCTGCTGGTTGGTGTCACAGGAGTCCACATTCCGGGCGGCGTCCTGCTGACCTCTGTGCTCGTTTTCATCGTCGTGCCATTGGCAGCGGGTTACTCCGCCCGCGCGTTCTTTCTTAAAACGAGGGGCCTCGCTTGGCTGGAACACAAGCTCCTCCCGGCTTTTCGTCCCGTGGCGATCACCGCCCTTCTCGCCACGCTCACGCTGATCTTCGCCTTCCAAGCCGAAAATATCCTCGGCAACAAAATCATGGTCGCCCTGCTTGCCGTGCCGATTTTGATTCAAGTCTACTTAAACTCCGGCCTCGCCTACTTGCTGATGCGGCTTTTCAAGGTCCGCCATGATATCGCCACGCCCGGCGCGCTGATCGGCGCGAGCAACTTCTTCGAACTCGCCGTCGCCGTGGCGATCACGCTCTTCGGCCCGTCCTCGCCCGCCGCCTTGGCCACGGTCGTTGGCGTGCTTGTGGAAGTGCCGGTCATGCTCTCCGTTTGCCGTTTCTGTGTCGGAACTAAAGCTTGGTATCAACGCGGCCTGACCCGATGAACGCCCCCGCCTCGAAACCCCGCGTCTTGATTCTTTGCACGGGCAACTCCTGCCGCAGCCACATGGCCGAGGGCATCCTCCGCGCCGCCGCCGGCGACATCCTCGAGGTCCACAGCGCCGGATCCCAACCCAGCGGCTTCGTCCACCCGAAAGCCATCTCCGCTCTCGCCGAAATCGGGTTCGACATTTCCTCCCACACCTCGAAATCGATGAATGATTTTCTCGATCGCGACATCGAAACGGTCATCACCGTTTGCGGCAATGCCGAACAAGCCTGCCCCGTGTTCCCTGGTCAGGTGCATCGCCACCATTGGCCCTTCGACGACCCTGCTCACGCCACAGGCACGGAGGAGGAAATCCTCGCCGAGTTCCGCCGCGTCCGCGACGAAATCCAAACCGCCTTCCTCGCCTACGCCGCGCGCCGCCGAAATGGCAGAACCGCTTGATCAACCCCAGCGCCCCGCCGATGATCGCCGCGCTATGAAAATCGTCCAAGCCTACGCCGCCAAAGACTCCAACTCGCCCCTCGAACCTTTTGAATTCACGCTCCCCGAACTCGGCCCCGAACAGGTCGACATCCGGGTGGAGTATTGCGGTATCTGCCACTCCGACCTCAGCATGCTCCGCAACGAATGGGGAATGTCCGCCTACCCGCTCGTTCCCGGCCACGAAATTGTCGGCCGCGTCGAGGAGGTGGGCTCGATGGTGAAATCCGTGAAACCCGGTGACCGTGTGGGCGTGGGTTGGTTCTCCGGAAGTTGCATGACCTGCCCCCAATGTCTCGGCGGCGACCAAAACCTCTGCGCCAAGGGCGAAGGCGTGATTGTGGGCCGTCACGGCGGCTTCGCTGATCGCGTCCGTTCCCATTGGATTTGGACCACGCCACTCCCCGACACCCTCCCAGGAGAAAGTGCCGGACCGCTTTTCTGCGGCGGCATCACGGTGTTCAACCCGATCATGGAATTTAATGTCCGCCCCACCGACCGCGTGGGCGTCATCGGCATCGGCGGGCTCGGCCACCTTGCCGTCCAATTCCTGAACAAATGGGGCTGCGAGGTCACGGCGTTTTCATCCAATCCCGACAAGTCTTCCGAACTCGCAAAACTCGGCGCACACCGCGTGGTGGATTCCAGAAATTCCTCAGCGCTGAAAGCCGAAGCCGGTCGGTTTGATTTCATCCTCAGCACCGTGAATGTGCCTCTGGAGTGGAGTGAATACATCAACGCCCTCGCCCCGCGCGGCCGTTTACACACCGTCGGCGCCGTCCTCGAGCCGATGCCGATTGGAGCGTTTCCGCTCATCATGGGCCAGCGCAGTGTCTCAGGCTCCCCGCTCGGCAGTCCCTCCACCACCGCGAAGATGCTCGAATTCTGCGCCCGCCACAGAATCGCCCCCATCGTGCAGGAATTCCCGCTCTCCGATGTGAATGCCGCCCTCGACCTCCTCGAGCACGACAGCCCGCGCTACCGGATCGTTCTGAAAGCCTGATCGCGTATGACTCTCCTCATCACAAAATATGCCGTCACCGCATTCGTTATTGTGCTGGTCTCGGAGTTGGCAAAACGGAGCGACCGCCTTGGCGCCCTGATCTCCTCCCTGCCATTCGTCACAATCATGGTGATGGTCTGGCTGCATCTGGAAAAGCAAGGCACCGAAAAACTCGCCAGCCATGCCTTCTACACCTTCTGGTATGTGATCCCGACCTTGCCGATGTTCCTGCTTCTGCCGTGGCTTCTGCATAAGGGCACGGGATTTTGGTGGGCACTTCTTTGGAGCGCCCTGCTGACCTTCGTCTGCTTCATCGCCACTGCCCTCGTTGCCAAGAAATTCGGTGTCGATTTGATTCCCTGACCTCGCCAATGGCAGGGATTGAAAATGTCCTGAACTCTGTGCTTTGATCACCCCGCTATGAAATACACCTACTTCGGCCATTCCTGCTTCTTGGTCGAAACCGGCGGTTGCCGCCTGCTTTTCGATCCATTCATCACCCCCAACCCGCTCGCGGCCTCGATTGACATCAAAAGCATCGAGGCGGATGTGATTTTAATCTCGCATGGGCATTTCGACCATCTGGCGGATGCCGTGGCCCTCGCGAACCAGACCGGCGCCCAGGTGATTGCAAACTGGGAGATCGCCGATTGGCTCGGCAAACAGGGCGTCAAAAACACACTGCCGATGAACCACGGCGGCACCGTGAAAATCCCGTGCGGACACGCAAAGATGGTCAACGCCGTGCATTCCAGCTCACTGCCCGATGGCACCTATGGCGGCAATCCCGCTGGCTTTGTGGTCGAGAGCGCCGAGGGGGCATTCTACTACGCCGGCGATACGGCACTGACGCAGGACATGAAGCAAATCGCCGAGGAGTTTGACCTCCGCTTCGCGATTCTGCCGGTTGGGGGCACTTTCACCATGGACGCCGCCGATGCCGCCAAGGCCGCAAAACTCAGCGGCGCCTCGATGACGATCGGGGTCCACTTCAACACCTTTCCGCCGATCGAAATCAACCGTGCGGCCGCGATGGAGACTTTCCAAAATTCCCACCAACGCCTACTCCTTCCCGCGATCGGCGAGGCGGTGCCGCTTTAAAAGCCTTACGGATTCTTGCGCTCGAGCACGGCGAGCATGCCCTTGTCGCCCCCGCCGGCCTCGTAGCAATCGAGCTCCTGAATGCGGCGCGCGTGGCGTCCGCCGTCGAAAGGCGTTTCGAGCCAGATGTCCACAATCTCCAGCGCCAACTCGAGCGAGATCATGCGCTCACCGATCGAAAGGACATTGGAGTTGTTATGGCGACGCGCGAGTTCCGCCGTCTCATGGGTCCAACACACCGCGCACCGCACCCCTTTGACCTTGTTTGCCGCGATGGCCTCACCATTTCCGGAGCCACCGAGCACGATGCCGCGTTCCGTCTCGCCGCGCACAACTGCCTCGGCGGCGGGAATGACGAAGATGGGGTAATCCGTGCTGTCAGAGCTGTAGGTCCCGTAGTCGGTGACGGTGTGGCCGCGCTCCTTGAGGTGCGCGATGATGGCTTCCTTGTAGGCAAAGCCGGCGTGGTCACTTCCAATGGAGATTTTCATACGAGGGCGGGCTCGGGTTGGTCGGTGTAGGGAGCTTGGCCTTCGAGACCGAGTGCCTCCAGCAAGGCGCGGTCGTCGTTCACTCCCGGATTGGTGGCGGTGAGAAGTTTGTCACCGTAGAAAATGGAGTTCGCACCGGCAAAAAGGCAGAGCGCTTGAGCCTCGCGCGTCAGGCGGTCGCGGCCTGCGGAGAGACGGATTTTCGCTTTTGGTAAAACGATGCGCGCCGTGGCGATCAAGCGCACCAACTCGAAGACATCGATCGGCGGTGTGTTGGCAAGCGGGGTTCCCTCGATCGGGGTGAGGCAATTGATCGGCACGCTCTCGGGCTCGGGGTCCATTGAGCAAAGAACCTCCAGCATTTTCAGCCGGTCGTTTTCGGTTTCCCCCATGCCGATGATTCCGCCGCAGCAAACACTGAGGCCCGCGCGCTGAACCGACCCGATGGTATTGAGGCGGTCTTCGAACGAATGCGTGCTGACGATTTTTTTGTAATGCTCGGGCGAGGTGTCGATGTTGTGGTTGTAGGCGGTGAGACCGGCCTCCTTGAGCTTGCGGGCCTCGATGTCGCCGAGCTGGCCGAGTGTGACGCACACCTCCATGCCGAGCTTGCTGACCTCGCGCACGGTCTCGAGCATCGTTTCAAACTTCGGATCGCCGTCGCGCACGCCCTTCCATGCCGCGCCCATACAGAAGCGGGTGGATCCATTTTCCCTCGCCGTCTTGGCAACCGGCAGAACCTCGTCCACGGTCATGAGGCGCTCTTTTTTCAAACCCGTATTGTAGTGCGCGCTCTGGGCACAATAGCCGCAATCCTCGCTGCAACCGCCAGTCTTCACGCTGAGCAGCGTGCAAAGCTGGACTTCGTTTTTCGGCCAGAATTCCAGGAAAACACGGCGGCTTTCCTGAATGAGATCGAAGAGGGGGCGGCGATAGGTTTGCTCGAGACTTTCCAGAGTGGGTTTCACGACGGGCGTTTTAGTGATCCGGACGAGCCGAGTCAATCGGCGGAATGGGTAACAAACCCGCTTGAACCTCACGGCACGGACACTATCTTGGCGGCTCATCCAACCTAAAAATTCTATGCCATTCGAACTACCCGCACTGCCCTACGCCGCCACGGCGCTGGAACCCAACATCGATGCCCGCACGATGGAGATCCATCACGGGAAACACCACGCCACTTATGTCACCAACCTCAACAAGGCTCTCGAAAGCGCCCCCGAACTCGCGGGCAAGTCGCTCGAGGAATTGATCGGCAATCTTGCCGCTGTGCCTGAGGGCATCCGCGGCGCTGTTCGCAACAACGGCGGCGGACATTGGAATCACTCGTTTTTCTGGGGTCTCATGGGCCCGAACGCCGGCGGCGCCCCCACCGGCGCGCTGGCCGAGGCGATCAATAAAGCCTTTGGCAGCTTCGAAGAATTCAAAGCCAAATTCGAAGCCGCCGGCCTCGCGCGCTTCGGCAGCGGTTGGGCTTGGCTCTGCGTCAAAGCCGACAAGTCGCTTTGCATCTGCTCAACCCCGAACCAAGACAACCCGCTCATGGCTGGAGTCGCCGAATGCACCGGCACCCCGATCCTCGGCTGCGATGTCTGGGAGCATGCCTACTACCTGAATTACCAAAACCGCCGCGCCGACTACCTCAAGGCCTGGTGGAATGCCATCAACTGGTCGGCCGTGGAAAAAAATCTCGCCACCGCCTAAGCCGCGAAGAGACCAATCAAAAAAAACGCCCGACTGGAAACGGTCGGGCGTTTGATTTTCAAAATGACGCCATGCCCTTACTGAACGACACCGCCGCCTCGCGCCTCTGCGCCGCTTGCGGGATGTGCTGCAACGGCATCCTCTTCCATGGCATGCAGGTGCAACCCCAGGATTCGCTTCGCTCGCTCGCATCGAAAGGCCTCAAGCCGAAACGCCGGGATGGGGACCTTTATTTCCCCCAGCCTTGCCCGGCCCATCAGGATTCTTGCTGCCAAATTTACAACGATCGCCCACAGCGCTGCCGGGCCTTCGTTTGCAAGCAACTCGCCGCCGTGCTCGACGGAAAGAAAACGGAAGCCGCAGCCTCGGAAAAAATCCGAGAAGCCCGAGTGCTCACCGCCGAAATCTTCGATCTCCTCGCCACCCTGGGGGACTCGCGTGACCACCGAGCCCTCGCCGTGCGCTGCGCGGGTATTTTTACCCCGCCCCTGGATTCCTCCCCCGAGGCAACGAGACTCCGCGAGGTCCTGCGAGCCGCCATGGAAAAACTCGATCGACTTCTCAACATGGATTTCCGAACTCCATGATCGGCCCGAGCCTCTCCAGAGAAAAAGTTGGCGCAGGTGCCTCGCGCTCCGGATAACGAGGAGATCATGAAACTTCAGCAGAATCAGATTTGGCAGAAGGGCAGCGAATATTACCGCATCGTGCAGTTGGCTCGACTGGAGGTTCAATACAAGACCATGACCGATCCCCTGAGCGGTCACGGCCCGCATCAGCAGGTGACGAAAAAGGAATTCTGTCGATTGCTCAAAGGCGCGGTTTTGCTCGAAGTGCCTCATTCACCCAAGCCGTAATTTCCAAGACGCGTTGCCACTACCTGAGTGGACCGAAAGGGTATTTTTGCGCTTCCTAGTGATGAGCGATTGGCAAGCGGCAGAGATTTTTGATTAAGTCCCCTGCTCGACCATGGCTCATCTCAATTCCAATTACCTGAAGCTCAAAGCTGGCTACCTCTTTCCCGAAATCAACCGACGCGTAAAGGCGTTTACCGACTCGCACCCTGACGGAGCGGCGCGCCTCATCCGGTGCGGTATCGGCGATGTAACGGAGCCCCTCCCCGTCGCCGTGCGCGAGGCCATGCATAAGGCCGTGGACGAAATGGGTGAACGCCAAAACTTCCGAGGCTACGGCCCCGAGCAGGGCTACGAATTCCTCCGCCAAGCCATCGCGGAAAACGACTACCGCGCCAAGGGACTTGATGTCGCGGACGATGAGATTTTCGTCTCCGACGGCTCGAAGTGCGATTGCGGCAACATTCTCGACATCTTCGGCCTCAACAACCGCATCGCCGTGATGGACCCCGTTTATCCCGTGTATGTGGATACGAATGTCATGGCCGGCCACACCGGTGAGGGCGATGAGAAAGGCCTCTACAGCGGCCTTGTCTACCTCCCCTGCAATGCCGACAACGGCTTCGTCCCCGCCATCCCGCAGGAAAAAGTCGACCTCATCTACCTCTGCTATCCCAATAACCCGACCGGCACCGTGGCCACCCGGGCGCAGCTCACCGCCTGGGTCGAGTATGCCTTGGCGAACGAGGCCGTGATTCTGTTCGACGCCGCCTACGAGGCCTACATCAAGGATTCCGAGATCCCCCATTCGATCTACGAAATTCCCGGTGCCCGCCGTTGCGCGATCGAGTTCCGCAGCTTTTCAAAAAACGGCGGCTTCACCGGCGTGCGCTGTGCCTTCACCGTTCTGCCAAAGGATCTCCAATGCACGACCTCTACCGGGGAGAAAAAGCCGCTTCACCCGCTCTGGAACCGCCGCTTCAGCACGAAATTCAACGGCGTGGGCTATGTCACCCAGCGCGCCGCCGAGGCTCTCTACTCGACCACCGGCAAGGAGCAGGTCTCCGCTCTCATCGAGCATTACATGGGAAACGCTGCCATCCTCCGCGCCGCCGCCGAGAAATGCGGCCTCGCGACCTTCGGTGGTGTCAATGCTCCCTACATCTGGGTGCAGGCCCCGAAGCACCTGAACAGCTGGGCGGTCTTCGATAAAATGCTCCAAGAGGCCAATGTCGTGATCACTCCGGGCAGCGGCTTTGGGCCGGCCGGCGAAGGCTATTTCCGCATTTCTGCCTTCAACTCCCGCGCCAATGTCGATGAAGTCGCCCGACGCCTGACCGCGCTGAACTGGAAATCCTAGCCCCCCTCCCCGATGCCGAGCCCCCTCAAGTTTCTGCTTCGCGAAAAAGGCATCATCGGCGGTTGGATCTCCCTCACCATCCTGTCCACGGTTGGCTCCGGTTGGATCACCGGCATCTCGACAGCCCCCGAAGCCGGGATTTTTCTGGCCTGGCTCTTGGTGGCGATCCTCGGATGTGCGTTCTCCGTCGTCCGACACGCCGACACCCTTGCGCATAAACTCGGCGAACCACTCGGCACCCTCATCCTCACTCTGAGCGTCATCGGCATGGAGGTGAGCATGGTTTCCGCCGTGATGCTTTCCGGTAAAAACAACCCGGTCCTCGCACGAGATACCATGTTTGCGGTGGTGATGATTGTTCTCGGCGGCTTGGCCGGTGTTTCGCTGATGCTCGGTGCCTGGCGCCACCACCAACAGGAGTTCAACCTCCAGGGGGCCGGGGCTTATCTTTCGCTGATCGTCCCGCTTGCGGTGTTCGCCCTTGCGCTGCCGGAATATACCGTGGCTACGGCCGGCCCCAACTTTTCCCGCAGGGAAGCGCTGGCTTTGACGGTTCTTTGCGTCTCGCTCTACATCCTCTTCTTGATCATCCAGACCGTGCGGCACCGCAATTTCTTCGAGGATTCCGCCGCCGCCGCCCACGAGGAACACCACGGGTCGCACGGCGTGGGCGTGAGCTTGTGCTTGTTGATCGCCTCGCTTCTGCCGGTCGTCATTCTTTCCAAAAAACTCGCCGTGGTTCTGGATTTCGGCACTTCGCAACTCCAACTCCCCTCTGCGCTGTCTGGCGTGATCGTGGCCTTGCTGATCCTTGCCCCGGAAGGCATGAGCGCCATCAAGTCCGCGATGAAAAATCAACTTCAGCGCTCGATCAACCTCCTCCTCGGTTCGGTTCTCGCCACCATTGCCCTCACGGTTCCCGCCGTTCTGACCATCGGTCTAGTCTTCAACCATGAGGTTCACCTCGGCCTACGTCCGCAAGAATCAATCCTCCTCTGCGTGATGCTCGCCGTGTCGATCCTGACTTTCGGCAGCACCCGAACGAACCTCCTCCAAGGCGCTGTGCACCTACTGGTCTTTTTCTTCTGGCTCGTGCTGGCCTTTGGATTTTGAGCAACCAAACCGCCCTCAAAACCCAAATCCTCCCCCGCCCCTTTCCGCTACCTCAAGAAATCCGAAACTTGATTTCGCGGATGGTTTTTTTTCCGAATCGCGACTGCAATTTTGCGAGGATTTCGTTTTTCCAATTCCTCTCGAGTTCGTAGCGCACGCTGGGTTGGAGGACTTGGATGCTGAGCACCCCGCCGCTCAATCCCGCCGGCGATGCATGGCTGGCCAAAAAATCCCCCACGATTCCACTCCACGCCTGTTTGATCTGCTCCTCTCCGAGCCTTTCGCCGAGGCCAAGACGGGGCATGAGTTTTTCCAAAATATCTCCCACGGGAGCGCATCGTTCCCTTCGCTCAAAGGGCTCCTCCAACCCACGCCACTCGGCGAGGACTCGGGCTCTCAGGGTTTCCGGGGTCATAAAAAAGGCTCCCGGCTGGTGGGCACGGGAGCCGATTGGGAAATGTTAAAATCTAACCGTCGTTGCCGATCGCCTCGACGGGACAGCCATCCATCGCCTCTTGGCAGAGGGCCTCTTCCTCGGGCGTCTCAGGCTGCTTAAATAGAAAGCTGTGCCCCCCGTCGTCATTGCGTTTGTAGTTTGCGGGGGCGGTTTCACGGCACAAATCACAGTCGATGCACTGGTCATCGACATAGAATTTGCCCGAAACATTGTCGCTATATTTGTTTGCTGCGTCTGCCATGTTGGTCGAATTGGAAGGGAGATAAAATGGATCACCCCCGCCATAATGCAATGGTTTTTTAAATCCTCAGCTGCCCGGCCGGATCAACCGGAAAATCTCGGCGGAAACTTCCTGAGCACTCCAGATCACTTCTCGAACGAAACCGCTCCAATCCGCAACGGGTGACAGAGCAACCAGCAGAACGCAGATCAAGGCGAGATTTAGGAGATAGATCAGAACGATGGAAAAAAACACCCCGCCGTATTCAAGGTCGGGCTGACCGCGAACGATCATCGCCATCGTGAAAACCAGGTGGAAGGCCCAAGTCGCCCCAATTCCTCCTTGGAACAAGCCCGGATGCCCAGGCAGGTCGAACACCACTCGCGCCGTCGTGTAGGAACCGATCCAGAGCACCGTGTAGAATGGAACAAAATACGGAGCCAGCACGATGAAGGTATTGGTTTTATCCGTCACGATGTGCCCGCCGGTGCTGGCAACATGGAAGTCGTGCACGCGCCCGCCATAAAACCACACCAGAAGGGCATGGGTGAGTTCGTGGCCGATCACATACAGCCACACGAGCGGCTTCACCGCAAAATACCCCAGCACCCCGAGCAACGCCCCGCCTCCGAACCAAACGAGTTCCTCGCTCCTCCAAAATCCCGTATTCTCCGCGCTCTCCAACAACGCGCCGAAAAACGCCAGCGTGAGCACCCAGCACGGAAGAAGAAGAAAAGCTCCGGCGACGAATTTCACCCACTTCTTCGGCACATGGCCCGGAGCCACCCCGGTGAGCGAGGTGTAGAGGGAGTGGGTTTTCGCGGAACGCCTGGGCTTCGAAGCCATAGCTGAATCAAGCAAAAGCGCCGTGGAGCATCACGGCAAAAAAACGGCGCCGCCGTGTGGTCGGCACCGTGGTCGGGAAATCCAAAAGTCCCGGATCGGGCGGAAGAATTTACTTCGCGGCTTTCGCAGCGATGAGCGCCTTCGCGAGACGACCCTTGCGGCGGTTCGCCACATTGCGGTGGATGATTCCGCGCTTGGCTGCCTTGTCGAGAGCCGAGGTCAGAGCATTGTATTGCTCTTTGGCAGCAGCGGCGTCACCACCGGTGATAGTGGCACGGAGTTTTTTCTGACGCGACTTGATCGAGGTGATCACGGAAGCATTGAGGGCGTGACGCTTGAGGCTCTGGCGCGCGCTTTTTTCGGAAGATTTGATGTTGGCCATGGAATTGTTGGTGCCAGAGGGGAGAATCGAACTCCCGACCAAGGGCTTATGAGTCCCCTGC
>ERZ889217.1-NODE-1-length-149420-cov-11.879289_pt1 | contig 149420 bp, 137 predicted proteins | sample MGYA00521098_ERZ889217 | MGnify/ENA primary metagenome ERZ889217 (study PRJEB32303, sample SAMEA104408613) | aquatic metagenome | biome: Brackish water; feature: Pelagic; material: water | place: Baltic Sea | collected 2014-06-10T22:04:00 | depth 2,362 m ... | reverse complement strand
GTATGGATTCGCTCAGCGGCTCCGAGAAGAAGCGCCTCAACGACCTGAGTAAGCGCCTTCGCAATTACTGACCGACTCGTTCATCGATCAGAATGAACGCCAGTTCTCCTCGATCGGTAGTCCGGCGTCTCCTGTCACCAATCTTCGAACACCAAGATGTTTGTGCTGCACATCAGGCACGCATGGTCATCCAAAAACGCGGCTCATCGATCAGGCCGAGTTGAAGGCGGCGCGGTCGCGCGCCGCAGTGATCCATGCGTAGACCAGCAGGCAACCAGCCAGAACCGCTGCGACGTTAGCCAGCAGGTGAAACCCGAACGATTGCTTGATGAAGCCAGAGCTGAACGCGGCCAGCGCGCCACAGAAGCTCATTGTCAGGTCAGAGGTTCCCTGGACCTCAACCTTTGACTTGGCGGGCACCGACGTGGTCAGCAGTGTCGATCCGGCGATGAGACCAATGTTCCAGCCCAAGCCCAGGAGGAAGAGACCGACGAACATCAGCGCAGGCACGTATCCGGCAAGCACTGTTGCCATCGTCCCGCTGCCGAGCACAACGGCACCAATCTGAATCGAACGGACACGACCGATGTGTTCCACGGCACGGCCGACGAACGGGGCAAGGCCGTACATGCCGAGGATGTGGACGGCGATCACGAAGGCCGACAGGTTGGCGTGGTCGTGATCTTTCATGTGCGGTGGGGTCATTGTCATCACGCCGACCATCACTGCTTGTGATATCGCCATTGCGGCGAAGCCAAGCCGGGCGCCTGACGATTGAGCAATCACAGCAATTGACGCGCGCACCTGTTTGATCGGCCGTGTCCGCTCGGCGGTCGGATCGATCCCGCCCGACACGGCGAGCGGATCAGGGCGGAGCCGAGTCCACACCACCGCCGCCGCGACGAGAAACAAGACAGTGGCGAAGACAAACGGACCAATGAGCTCGTCGAGACCGATGCTGCGGGCTGCCGCCTTCTCGAACGGCGTCAGCAGCGGGCCGAAGACCGCGCCAAGCGCACCGATCCAAACGATTGCTGCAATAGCTGTCGCCTGATGCCCGGGCTCGGCAAGGTCGGCCGCGACGTAGCGGCCCTGCAGCGTCGACGCCTGCCCGGCACCGACGAGAATCATGCCGACGACGAACAGCGGGAAGAACCGAAGTTGGCCACCGGTTGCAGCAATCGCCCCACCTGCCGCTCCGATCAGGAGGGCGGCGGTCATACCTGGCCGACGGCCCCGCCGTCGCATGAACGCGGCAAGCGGCACCATCGTGAGCGCCGCGCCCAGGGTGAACGAGGCGCTGCCGATGCCGGCGAGTCGATCAGAGCCCAACATGTCGCTCGCCAACAGCGTGACCACTGCAACCATGCCCGCCACAGCCGCCTGCCCCGGCACCTGTGCCATTCGCAACGACGTCAGCGTCCTCCGCTGCAACGCAGCCCGGTCGACCACAGCCTGATCAATCGCCTCCGTCACCGGCGAAGTGTCCCACACAGGTCACTGTCATCTCCCCATCAGAAACTCACCACGAAGCCACCTTGTTTCTCAATTCGCTGAGGCGGGATCAGTTCGTTCGAGCGCGAGGCGCGGGACGACGGTGCTTCCCCCCGGGCACCGAGGGGTTCACACAACGCTGCGAGCGGGCGAACTGGACCGCCTCAGGCGATCCGGCCACTCAGAGAAGGGGGGCGAGGAATTGGCCGGTAAAGGATTCCTTCACCTTGGCGACGTCTTCGGGCGTGCCTTCGGCGACGATCTGACCGCCTCCATTGCCGCCGTTCGGACCGAGGTCGATGATCCAGTCAGCAGTCTTGATCACGTCCAGGTTGTGCTCGATGACGAGCACGGTGTTGCCCTGATCGACCAGGCGTTGCAGCACGGTGAGCAGACGACCGATATCTTCAAAATGCAGGCCGGTAGTCGGCTCGTCGAGCAGGTAGATCGTGTGGCCGGTGGAACGCTTGGCCAACTCGGTAGCCAGCTTGACGCGCTGCGCCTCACCGCCTGACAGGGTCGGCGCCGACTGGCCGAGCCGGACGTATCCGAGCCCCACGTCCACCAGTGTTTCCATGTAGCGAGCGATGCCCGGCTGGTTGGAGAAGAAGTGGACGGCTTCAGCCACTGGCATGTCGAGGATCTCGGCGATGTTCTTGCCCTTGAACTCGATGTCGAGCGTGTCACGGTTGAAGCGGGCGCCGTGGCACACCTCGCACGGCACGTACACGTCAGGCAAGAAGTTCATTTCGATCTTGATCGTGCCGTCGCCTGAGCAGGCCTCGCAGCGACCGCCCTTGACGTTGAAACTGAAGCGACCCGGCTGATAACCACGCACCTTCGACTCGTTGGTCTGAGCGAAGAGCTTGCGAATCTTGTCGAACACACCGGTGTACGTGGCGGGGTTGGATCGCGGCGTACGCCCGATCGGCGACTGGTCCATGTCGATCACCTTGTCGAGGTGCTCGATGCCGGTGATCTTCTTGTGCTTGCCGGACGGCACCTTCGACTTGTAGATCCTCTGCATCAGCACCGGCAGGAAAATGTCGCGCACCAGCGACGACTTGCCAGAGCCCGACACGCCAGTGACGGCGACAAAGTTGCCGAGCGGGATCTTGACGTTGATGTTTGCGAGGTTGTGCTCACGTGCACCGAAGATCTCGACTTCGGTCGAGCCACGCGGCCGGCGGACCTCGGGAACTGGAATCTTCTTTTTGCCCGTGAGATATTGGCCCGTGAGCGAGTTCGTCGCCTTGCCGATGCCCTTGACCGGGCCCGAGTAGACGATCTCGCCGCCGTGCTCGCCGGCACCTGGGCCGATGTCGATAATCCAGTCGGCTTCGTTGATCGTGTCTTGATCGTGCTCGACAACGATCACCGTGTTGCCGAGGTCGCGCAGACGAAGCAACGTCTCGATGAGACGACGGTTGTCGCGCTGATGCAAACCGATCGACGGCTCGTCGAGGACGTACAACGTGCCGACCAGGCCCGAGCCGATCTGCGACGCCAGCCGAATGCGCTGTGCCTCGCCACCGGCAAGCGTGCCAGCAGCGCGGGACAGGGTGAGGTAGTCGAGGCCGACGTCGAGCAGAAAGCCGAGGCGTTCGTTGATCTGCTTCATGACGCGCTCGGCGATCATGGTGTCGCGGTCGCTCAGCACGAGTGCGCCAAGAAACTTCGCCGACTCGTCGATCGACATGTCACTGACTTCGGAAATGTTCTTGTCGTTGATCGTCACCGCAAGCGACGCCGGCTTCAGGCGAGCGCCACCGCACTTCGAGCACGCGACGAGGCGCATGTAGCCCTCGTACTGTTCGCGCGCCCACTCGCTGTCGCTGCCCTCGTGGCGACGACGGATCCACGGGATGACGCCCTCGTACTCGGTCGAATACGAGCGCGACCGTCCGTAGCGGTTCTTGTACTTGACGGTCATCTTGCCCTTGACGCCGTGCAGGATCAGCTTCTGCTGCTTGGCGCTGAGCGTGTGCCACGGTGCGTCGAGATCGATCTCATTGACGTTGGCCACCGACTCGAGCATGCGCGTGAAGTACTGGGTGTGTGCACTGCGCCATGGCGCAATCGCTCCCTCGGAGAGTGCGGCGTCGACGTCGGGGATGACCAGCTCGGGGTCGACCTCGTAGGTCGTGCCCAAGCCGTCGCACGTGACGCATGCCCCGTAGGGTGAGTTGAACGAGAAGTTGCGGTCGGCCGGCTCGTCGTAGGATGTGCCGCACACGTCGCACGCCAAGTGCTGGCTGAACGTGATCATCTCAGGATCAGCATCCCGATGGATGATCTCGATTTCGGCGACACCCTCGGCGAGGTTCAGTGCCTGCTCAAGCGAGTCGGTCAAGCGACGGTCGATGCCTTCCTTCAAGACGAGGCGGTCGACCACGATTTCGATCTTGTGGTTCTCGTACTTGGCAAGGCGCTCATCGCGCTGTAGGAACTCGTCGATGTCGACGGTCTCACCGTCGATGCGGGCACGCACATAGCCTTGCCCAGAGAGCTCTTCGAGCAGTGTGTCGTACTCGCCCTTGCGGCCGCGGACGACGGGCGCGAGCACTTGGAACCGCATGCCTTCGTCCATCGCCATGATGCGGTCGACGATCTGCTGTGGCGTCTGGCGCTGCAGGCGGGTGCCGTCGTTCGGGCAGTGTTGGATTCCGATACGGGCATAGAGCAGCCGGAGGGCGTTGTAGACCTCGGTGATTGTGCCGACGGTCGAGCGCGGGTTACGCGAGCCAGACTTCTGATCGATCGAAATCGCCGGTGATAGCCCTTCGATCATGTCGACGTCGGGCGGATCCATCTGGCCGAGAAACTGCCGGGCGTAGGCACTCAGCGACTCGACGTAGCGGCGCTGCCCCTCGGCGTAGATCGTGTCGAAGGCGAGCGATGACTTACCCGACCCCGAAATACCGGTGAACACCACGAGCTTATTGCGGGGCATCTCGACGTTGACGTTCTTCAGGTTGTGCTCGCGCGCACCGCGGACGATGATCTTCGGTTCGTCACGCGACGACTGGCTGAGATGCGGAGCGGCAGCCTGTGCGGCTGTCGACTTCTTCGCAGCTGACTTCTTGGCGGGAGCGGGCGTACATGCGGCCATGAGCGCCCAAGGCTATAGGCCAAACAACTCGGTCGAACAAGCGTTCAGTCTCGCCGGTTGCGCTCTCGACGGGGCGTGTGCAGACGATGGCGGGGTGTTCGTTCAACCCCGAGCACCCGTTCGACCCCGAGCACCCGTTGGAAGCGTCTCAAGGCCTGGCGACCTAGTGTCTCCTCATCGCCCATGCTTGAAATTCTGCCAGCAGTGCGTAACGGTCTCGCACGACCTTGCACCTCAGATAGTTGCGAAAGGGGCCTGACCCCATGCGCACTTATCGGGCGTCGGTGAGCTCGCGGCTGAGTTCGCGGATCTCGTCACGGAGTTTCGCCGCGTACTCGAACTTCAGCTCGGCCGATGCTTCTTGCATTTCGGCTTCGAGGGTTTGGATGAGTCGCTGCAACTCTTGCTGCGGCAGATTCTTGAGTTCCTGCTGGACCTTGTCGCGCTCGCGTTGACGACGTTTGTCCATACCCGGCACTGGAGTCCGCGAGTCGGGTCGCAGCATCGAGAGGATGTCGCCGACGGCCTTGCGGATTGTCTTCGGGTCAATGCCGTGTTCTTCGTTGTACGCCAACTGCACCTTCCGGCGGCGCTGTGTCTCGTCGATCGCCCTCGTCATTGAGTTGGTGACGCGATCGGCGTACATGACGACCTCACCCGACACGTTTCGTGCAGTCCGACCCATCATCTGAATCAGCGCCGTCTCGGACCGCAGGAAGCCTTCCTTGTCGGCATCGAGAATGCAGATCAGCGACACCTCTGGAAGGTCGAGGCCCTCGCGCAGCAGGTTGATGCCGATCAGCACGTCGAACTCTCCGAGGCGCAGCGCACGGATGATCTCGATCCGTTGAATTGTGTCGATGTTGCTGTGCAGGTACCTGACCTTCATGCCCTGTTCAAGCAGATAGTCGGTGAGGTCTTCGGCCATCTTTTTCGTGAGCGTCGTGACCAAAACGCGCTCGTTATTCGCGACACGGCCCTCGACCATTTCCATCAGATCATCGATCTGCCCCTTGGTCGGCTTGATGGTCACTTCGGGATCGACGAGGCCAGTCGGGCGGATGATCTGCTCGACGACCTTGGTCGACACGCTCAACTCATAGGGGCTCGGGGTCGCCGAAAGGAAGATGCATTGGTTGACGCGCCCGAGGACCTCTTCGAAGGTGAGCGGTCGGTTGTCGCGCGCCGACGGCAGGCGGAAGCCGTGCTCGACCAGCATGTCTTTTCGACTGCGGTCACCCGCGAACTGGCCATGCAGCTGCGGCACTGCAACGTGGCTCTCGTCGACCACAAGGAGGTAGTCGTCCGGGAAGTAGTCGAGCAGGGTGAACGGCGGTTCGCCGTACTCACGGCCGTCGATGTGCATCGAGTAGTTCTCGATGCCGTTGCAGTAACCGAGCTCGCTCATCATCTCGAGGTCGTACGACGTGCGCATCCGGAGGCGCTGTGCTTCGAGGAGCTTGTCTTGCTCTTCGAACTCTTTCAGCCGGACTTGGAGTTCGTGTTCGATCTGGCCCATCGCTCGGATCATCCGCTCGTTGCCGGTGACGTAGTGAGTCGCGGGGAACACATGCGCCCGTTCGAGCTCGCGGAGGTTCTCACCGGTGAGCGGGTCGATCATCGTGATGCGATCGACGGTGTCGCCGAACATCTCGATCCGCAACACGTTCTCTTCGTAAGCCGGATGCACTTCGATGGTGTCGCCACGAACCCGGAAGTTGCCGCGTCCGAGGGTCATGTCGTTGCGGTCGTACTGCATGTCGACGAGGCGACGCAGGATGTTGCGCATGTCGTAGTCGACGCCGACGCTCAGGTCGAGCAGGTTGCCCTTGTACTCCTCGGGATTGCCCATGCCGTAGATACATGACACCGAAGCGACGACGATGACATCTTGACGAGTGAGAAGCGCCGCCGTGGTGGAGTGGCGCAGCCGCTCGATGTCGTCATTGACCGAGCTGTCCTTCTCGATGAACGTGTCGCTGCTCGGGATATACGCCTCAGGCTGGTAATAGTCGTAATAGGAGACGAAGTACTCAACTCGGTTGTGCGGGAAAAACTCACGCATCTCCTGCGCCAACTGCGCAGCAAGTGACTTGTTCGGCGCCAAGATCAACGTCGGTCGCTGTGTCTGTTCGATAGTCCAGGCGATCGTCGCCGACTTGCCGGAACCGGTAATGCCGAGCAGGGTCTGAAATCGCTCCCCCGCTTCAATGCCTTCAGACAGCGCCTTAATCGCCTCAGGCTGCGCACCCGCGGGGTCCCAGTCGGACACCACTTGGAACTTGTTCTCGTTGCCGGTGTCGTAGTTGGAGAACGAACTCGACGCGGCGATGAGCGCCTGCTCGGGTGATTGGTCAAGCACCGCAGCATTGGGTGTGATGACGCCATCGGTGGCAGCCTGCCGGCCAGTTTCCAGATCGGTGTCGGTCACCAGATCAGTCTACGATAACGAACGAACGTTCGCATCGGTTTCGTCGGTCGACAACTTCACTCGCAGTGTGGCAATTGCGTAGCCGGCCATCTCGATCACGGTGAACTCGCCGACTGTGGTGCTGATGCTGTCGCCAGCCGACGGGATCTCATCAAGCGCCCCGATGACGTACCCGGCAACGGTGTGCCAGTCACCTTCGGGCAGGGCGGCGCCCGTGCACTCTTCGAACTGATCAGGCCGCAGCGTGCCGTTGATCCGGAAGCTGCCATCGGCGTGTTGCACACAGTCGCCGAGGCGGTCGTCAGATTCGTCGTCAAAGTCGCCGATCAGTTCTTCGAACACGTCTTCGAGAGTGACCAAACCAACAACGGTGCCGTGCTCGTCGACTGCCACAGAGATGTGTTTGCGTTCGGTGCGCATTTCGACGAGTAGGTCTTCGAGTCGGTGATGGTCGGGGGTGACCATCAAGGGCCGCACGAGCGAGCGAGCAAGCGTGGTCTCCCAGTTGGCGCTGTCGAGGCGAAGGAGGTCCTTCGCGTGGATGAAACCGAGGCAGTGGTCGAGACCGCCTTCGTGGATGACGATGCGCGTGCGGCCCGTGCGGTGCGCCTCGGCCGCCACCTCGACGGCAGTGGCGTCGCCGGGCATCGAGATGATGTCGCGCCGGACCGTCATGGCGTCGGAAGCTGTCAGGCCTGAGAGCTCGAGTGAGCGGGTCAACAACTGATGATCTTCGGCCGCGATGTCACCGCGGCCGGCTGATACGTCGAGTAGCAGGATCAGGTCGGCCGGCGAGTGGGCCATGGCACGTTCATCCTGTGGCTCGACGCCGATCAGACGGACCACGAAGTTGGCGATTGAGTTGAGGAACCAGATGATCGGCTGGAACACCCGGACGAACGCACGAAACGGGCGGGCCAGGAGCAGCGCCAACTTCTCCGGGTCGGAGATCGCCCATGACTTCGGCGCCATCTCGCCGACCACCATGTGCAGAAACACCACGAGCGACAGCCCGATCGTGAAGCCGATGACGTGCAGTGCCGTGTCGGAGATGTCGATAAACGAACCGATCGCTCCTTCGATGAGATGAGCAATCGCCGGCTCGGCCACGGCACCAAGTCCGAGCGAACACATCGTGATGCCGAGCTGGGCACCAGCGAGCATCAGGGTCAGTTCGCGAATTCCAGCAAGAGCAGACACGGCTCGCTTGTTGCCGACGGCAGCAAGCTGCTCGATACGCGAACGACGGGCCGCGAGTAACGCGAATTCAGCTGCAACGAAGAATGCGTTGAAAGCCAGCAGGAAGACAGCGATCCCAAGGGCTCCCCACTCGACACTGAAGCCAGCCTGCGCCGCGATCATGAGTCGCCCTCGCCGACCGGGTCAGGCTGCGCGATGTGATCCGGCACTCCGTCGCCGCCATCATCGCCGTGCACGATTCCTGAGTCAGGGTCAAGGCGGAGTAAGACCTGCGTGATGGCGAACTCTTCGACTTCGAGCACTTCGATCTGCATCCCGTCGACGACAACTGAGTCGCCAACCTCTGCGATGCGTTCGAGCCGATCGAGTACGAGGCCTGCCACCGTGTCGTACTCGCCATCCGGAATATGAAAGCCTGTGTAGCGGTCGATCTCGTCGGGTCGAGATGTCGCCGCAACAGACCAAACTCCCGGCTCGACTTCGAGGCACTCATTCGGATCTGCCGGGTCGTATTCGTCTTCAATCTCACCGACGAGCTCTTCGACGAGGTCCTCGAGGGTCACCACCCCAGCGGGTGCGCCGTACTCGTCAATCACTACTGCCATCTCGGTCGAGTGCGACCGCAACTGACCCAACACCACGTTCAGGCCGGCTGCTTCGGGAACAACCAGTACGGCATGCAACAGGTCGGTGAGCGGTGTGGATTCATACAGTGCACGCGGTACGCCGAGCAGATCCTTGGCGTGGACGAGCCCCGTGACCTTGCCGTTGTCGTCGACCACGGGAAAGCGGGAGTGGCGCGAATCCATCAGACCCCGCAGGTCAGCTGCTGTGGCCCCCGCGTTGATCGTGACGACGCGATTCCAGGCAACCATTGCGTCAGATGCTTCAAGGTCACCGAAGTCGATGGCCCGCTCAAGCAACGCCGCCTGTGCCGTGGTGAGCTGCCCACCTTGAGCGGAGGAATCAACGATGAAATCGAACTCATCGGCCGAGACCGAGCCATGCAGTTCTTCGACGGACTCGATCCCGAGGAAACCCAGGAGGCGATTCGCAGCACCATCAAACAATTTGATCAGCGGACTGGCCACCTTCATGAACACCAAAGTCGATCCGGCGAGGCTCCGCGCCACAGGTTCAGGCTTGGCGATCGCGAGGTTCTTAGGAGCAAGCTCACCGAAGACCATCTGCGCAACGATCGCAAACACGAACGCCAGGGCGATCCCGACGCCGATTCGGGCCGACTCGCCAACTCCGACCGCTTCGAGCAGTGGCCTGAGCGCACCCGCAAGAACCGGCTCGGCAATGAAACCAAGCACCAGCGACGTCACCGTGATACCGAGTTGCGCTCCGGAGAGCATAAAACTCAGGCGCTTGTGAACTTGGATTGCCCGCTTGGACTTGCGGTCGCCGCCATCGGCAGCCTCGACAAACTTCGCACGCCGAGATGCGACGAACGCAAACTCAGCTGCAACAAAATATCCGTTCGCCGCGATCAAGATCACGACGCCCACAAGCCCGAGAGCAATCTCCATTAGCGAAGTAAGCCCGGACTGGGAGGGTGCTGGACAGCAAACATGCGGCTGCCCAGGCAGGGTTCGTGTTCATCGGACATGGAGATGTCGATGTTATCCACTTTTCAACGCCACCATCGCCGCATCATCGACTCGAACGGCACCCTGTCAATTGCGATCGACCCAACTATGTTGGTGCCATGACGAACTTCCATGATCTCCAAATGACGTCAATCACCGGCGAACAGGTGGACTTCGACCAGTTCAAGGGCCACCTTGCACTGGTCGTCAACGTCGCCAGCGCTTGAGGCCTCACGCCTCAGTACGCAGGTCTGCGTGCGCTTCACAATGACAACGACGACGTCGTCGTGCTCGGATTCCCGTGCAACCAGTTCGCGAACCAGGAGCCCGGCACCGACGCCGAGATCCTCGAATTCGCGACCTCGAAGTTTCACGTGAACTTCCCCATGTTCTCAAAGATCGAGGTGAACGGTGACGGCGCTGCTCCCCTGTATCAACTGCTCAAGGACGCGCAACCCGGCGAAGGCGAGACCGCTGACGTCGCCTGGAACTTCGAGAAGTTCCTCATCGACAAGGCCGGCAACGTGGTCAAGCGGTACGCACCACCGATCACACCAGAAGACATCGCAGCAGATCTCGACCAGTTCCGCTGATCCACTGACACCGATCAACGGCGGCGTTTCACCTCGGTGGTCCGCCGCCGTTGTCGCGTCAGCGCTCGCGCGCCGCCAGTACATCGACGACCGGGATGTCCGGGTCCGGCGTCGACGCGCGGTATCGCTCGACCTGCTCGGTGCTGAACGCTGCGAAGGCCGCATCGACTTGATCCCAATACGAGCGGCGGATACCGGCGGTGCCGTTGTCGCGTGCTGTCTCGTAGGCCACGATCGAGGCGAGCCGCGGGACGTAGGTGTACACCACACCGTCGACTGTTCCGCCGTCGTCGTCGAGTACGGTGATGAGGTCAGTCACGTCGACTCGGTCGTAATAACGTTCACGTCGGTCGAGATTCCCGAGCTCGTCACCTGTGACCGCAGCCACGACGCCGTTGACTGTTTCGTCGGCCGACTCGACGACACCGAGCGCCACAATCGTGCCGTCGACGATGTCAACACCGTCCTCCCGCTTCCACTGCCCGGCGAAATGCATGACCCCGTAGTTCCACCGGCGGCCGTAACCCGCCAGATCGGCTTGAAAGAAGTCCACCTTGTGGACGGCCACTCGGCCGATGGTCCGGGCCATGGACTCCGGGCCGACAAGCGAGCCGTACCCGAAGATCCAGACGGCCTCACCGGACCGATCGATCTCGTTGGCGGGCTCCTCTGCTGGTCCGCCAGCTTGTGCAGGCACGGTCGCTGGCAACACGATCAACTCGTCCCACAGACGGTCCACGGCCGCAACCAGGTCGACGAGGTCACCGGTGTTGTCCACCATGTGCGTGGCGATCTTCAACCGGTCCTCGCGGTCCATTTGGCTGCTCACCCGATTGCGAGCGTCCACTTCGTCCATACCACGCTGCTCGACCACCCGTTGCACCGCGAGTTCATACGGAATGTCGACAACGATCGTCGCAGCGAGGCCCTTCCGCGGGTTCTCACCGAGGAGTGGGAAGTCGAGCACGACGAGTCGGTCGGTGTCGACGTTCTGGTCAATCTGGCGTTGAATCTCCGCCTGCATAGCTGGGTGCACGATGCCGTTCAGATCTTTCAACGCTTGTTTGTCACTGAACACGATCTCCGCGACTGCTGCACGGTTCAACGTCCCGTCGTCGTTGATGATGCCCCCACCGAACCGCTCGGCCATCGCTGCCAGCACAGGCGTTCCGGGGTCCTGTAGCTCCCGCGCAATCTTGTCGGCGTCGACAATCGCCGCACCTCGCTCTGCGAGCAGCTTCGACACTGTTGACTTGCCCGCTCCGATTCCACCTGTCAATCCAACGACGATCACGACAACATGGTGCCAGCCCCCGACGCCTCGGACCAACCCGTCAGTGCCACTTCGTCTGACGTCGATCGAAGGGCTCAATCAAACGGTGACGACGATCATGAAAACAAAAGATGCCCGACTCAGACGAGCCGGGCATCATTCACTTCACATTTGCTGCGCCGGAGCGCATCAGATCATTCGGCTGCGGGAGCCTCTTGGTCTACTGCCTCAACAGGTGTCTCTTCTTCTGCAGCTTCGGCCGCGAAGGCGCCGCCTGCCGCTGCCAGGGCAGCAGCGACTTCGCCTACAACGGTAGGAGCATCGGCGACTTCGCCCTCGCCACCTTCGCCGTAGTACTCGCTCCATGCAGCTTCGGCCTCGGCCGATGCCTCACCCTGAACGTAGTTGCCCTCGGTGTCGACCTCGAAGTGCTCGCGATACTCGGCAGCGAGCTCGCCACCTTCGGCGGCCTGCTTGATCGAGAGGCTGATACGGCGACGTGCGAGATCGAGATCGATGATCTTGACCCACAACTCTTCGCCCGGCGTGACGACCTGCTCAGGGCTGTCGACATGGTGGGCTGACATTTCCGAGATATGCACGAGGCCTTCGATGCCGTCTCCGACCTGAACGAATGCACCGAACTGCACCAGCTTGGTAACTCTGCCGTAGACGAGCTGGCCAACCTGGTGGCCTTCGGCAAATTCTTGCCACGGATCCTGCTGCGTTGCCTTCAGCGAGAGGCTGATGCGCTCGCGGCTGAAGTCGACGTCGAGGACCTGCACCTTGACCGGGTCGCCAACGGTGACGACGGAGCCGGGGTGATCGACATGCTTCCAAGAGAGCTCGGACACGTGGATGAGTCCATCCATGCCGCCGAGGTCGACGAATGCACCGAACGACACGACCGAGGACACGGTGCCCTCGCGGATTTCGCCAACCTTGAGGTTGGTGAGGAACTGGTCGCGTGTCTCCTTCTGATTCTCTTCGAGATACGCCCGACGAGAGAGCACGACGTTGTTGCGATTCTTGTCGAGCTCGATGATCTTGGCGTGCACCTGCGTACCGATATACGGCGCAAGGTCACGGACACGACGGAGCTCAACGAGCGATGCGGGCAGGAAGCCGCGCAGGCCGATGTCGACGATGAGGCCGCCCTTGACGACTTCGATGACCAGGCCGGAAACGACTTCGTCGGCTTCCTTCTTGGCTTCGATGTCGCCCCAGGCGCGCTCGTACTGCGCACGCTTCTTCGAGAGGAGGAGGCGACCTTCCTTGTCTTCCATCGTGAGCACGAGTGCTTCGACGGATTCACCCATCGAGACGACTTCGCTCGGGTCGACGTCGTTGCGGATGCTGAGCTCGCGGCTCGGGATCACGCCTTCGCTCTTGTACCCGATATCGAGCAAGACTTCGTCCTTGTCGATCTTGACGACGATGCCGTGGACCATCATCCCGTCTTTGATCTCGACCATGGTGCCGTCGATCGCGTCAGCGAAGGACATGCCGAGATCGTCGGATGTGATTTCGCGAGGGGTGTATTTGCCCTCGTCATCGAAGGTGCCGAACAGGCTTTCGGCGGCCGCAGCAGGTGTGGCTTCCGGGTTCTCTTCGATGAAGGTCTCTTCAGAGACGGGCGTGATGGTGTGGTCGGACAAGGGGAACTCGTTTCGGATACGGATCTTGAGATGAATGAATGGGATTGCAACGCCACCTCATCGGTGAAATCGCAACCGCCAAGCGTATCGGGCCATGGCCGCGCCAGCACACGGTCCTCGGGCGTTCAGCGAGAGGCGATAACGAGAAACTCGGGCGATTCAATCGTGGCCGGACCAGACCCGTACCGCCCGGGCTCGACACTGCTGATCGAGTCGACGGCAAAACCGTGCGTACCGAGTAACAGCCGCAGTTCTCGCGGGGTATAGCAGCCGGTCCATAGATCCACGATCTTCGGTACACCGAGCTCGCTGCGGATCTCCGTTTGCTCGTGGCTGACGCCCATGTCGGCATCGAACTCGGCTTCGTCGTGGTACTTGACGGCGAAGTAGGCGTTGAAGGCACTGAGTGTCAGCCGGCCGCCGGGTCGGAGAGCCGCTGCCATTCCGGCGACGACTGCCGCATCATCGCCGTCAGCAGTCATCATCCCAAACGCTCCCTGGCAGAGACAGATCACGGCGTCGAATTCATCGGAGAACCCCAGGTGACGAGCATCCCCTCGTGTAAACGTGGCTGCCGCCAACGACTCGGCGCTCGCAGCCGCGGCCGCAATGTCGACGAATCGTTGACTGATGTCGATACCGTGGGCATTGATTCCGCGCCGGGCGAGCTCGAGCGAATGGCGACCGGTGCCGCATCCGATGTCGAGCACTCGAGCACCACTGGCGAGCCCGAGTGCGGCGACAACGTGATCGACCTCTTGCACCGTTCCCTTCGTGTGCGCATAACGGTCGTACGCCGTTCCCATGTGGTCGGCCAGCGGCTCAAACCAATGATCAGTCATCCCAGTGGTCAGTCATTACAGAGTTGCGAAAGGGGCCTGACCCCAGACGCAACTATCCCTTCGCTGCTGCCCACGTGTCGCCCCAGCTCACGTTGACTTCGAGAGGGACGTCGAGCTCGGCGGCATCGCGCATGATGGCGATCAGCAGTGGGCCAACCGTGTCTTTTTCTTCCGGCGGCACTTCGACGAGTACTTCGTCATGCACCTGAAGGATCAGCACACTCTCGTGGCCCTTGGAAACCAACTCTTCGTCGATGCGCACGAGCGCGACCTTAAAGATGTCGGCCGCGAGGCCCTGAATGCCGGCGTTCATGGCCTGCCGCTCCCCAGCCTGGCGCACTTGGAAGTTGGGGTTCATCAGCTCCGGGATCGGGCGACGACGGCCGAACAGCGTCTCGGTGTACCCCCGCTCGCGAGCCTCTTCGACCGTCGAATCCATGTAGGACTTCACGTTCGGGAACGCTTCGAAGTAGGCCTCGAGGATCGGTGCGGCCTCGCCGACCGGGATGTTCAGTCGCTGCGCCAGCCCGTAAGCCTCCATGCCGTAAGCGAGGCCGTACGACACCATCTTGGCCTTGGAGCGCTGATCGAGCTTGACCTCTTCCGGGGCCACACCAAACACGCGAGCAGCGGTGGCGTTGTGAATGTCTTGCCCGGTCGTGAACGCTTCGATCAGACCGGGGTCGGACGCAAGGTGGGCAATGCAGCGCAGTTCGATCTGGTTGTAGTCGGCAACGAGGAGTTCGGTGCCGGGCGATGGAACGAAGATCTTGCGGAACTGGCGACCCTGCTCGCTGCGGACCGGAATGTTGTGCAGGTTCGGCCGGTCAGACGAAAGCCGGCCGGTCCGCGCCACGGTCTGGTTGAACGTGGCATGGATGCGGTTGTCGTCGGCGACTTCGTGGAGCAAGCCTTCGCCATAGGTGCCGCGCAGTTTGTCGACTTCGCGGTGCCGCATCAGCGGGCCGAGAAACTCGGGCCACTCGGGCATCAGTTTCTCAAGCGTCGACGCGTCGGTGGATGGGCCCGTCTTGGTCTTCTTTATCGGGGTCAGGCCCTTCTCGTCGTACAGCAGCTCACGCAACTGCTTCGGCGAGTTCAGGTTAAGGTCTTCCTTGCCCGCGACTGCTCTGAGTTCTGCAGCCAGTTCTGCAACCTCGGCCTTGAGTCGATCGTTCAGGGAACGGAGTTCGTCGATGTCGACACCAACACCGACGTGCTCCATCTTGGCAAGCACCAACACGAGTGGGTTTTCCATCGTGTCGTAGAGCTCAGCCATGCCCTGCGCTTCGAGGCTCTCATGGATCGGCACTGCGAGGTAGTACACGGCCAGTGCGTCTCGCCCCGCCACTTCGGCATCGCTCATCGAGGTGCCGTCGAGGTCGAGCTGCCCTGACTTGGCTGCGTCAGACGGCCGGCCAAAGCTCGTGTACTTCTCGATCAGATCAGGCAGCGCGTAGTGGGCTTCGGCCGGATCGATCAGATACGCCGCGATTGCGGTGTCGAGCGTCAGGCCGCGCACTTCGATGTCGATCTCGAGCAGCGAACGCATCATCTCTTTGACGTTGTGGCCACGGACGCTGGTGTGGGCAGTCAAGGCTGCACCTACGGCCTCGTCACCGAGTAGGTCGGCGGGGACCCATGCGACTTCGGACGACGAACCGTCTGAGACCACTGCGATGCCTGTCAGGAACGAACGGCCAGGTTCGCCGGTCCACGCAGCCGACACGTCGAGGTGCTCGGCGACAGAGATGAGCGCGGCAGCATCCGCAGGAGATTCCAGAATGGTGACTTCAGCAACGATCTCTTGGCGTTCTTCGTCTGGGCCGAGGTCGACGTTGCCACCGAGCGAGGCAAGCGCTTCGGTGATTCGGCCACCGAGAGCTCGGAATTCGAGGAACTCGAACAGCCGCTTCATCTCGTCAGGATCAGGCGATGATCCGAGCCCAGTCGGGGCCGAGCGATCGATGAAGTCGACGTCAACATCGACGCCGTCAATCTCAACAGTGAGTGGCGCGTCGAAGTGCAACATCATGAGGTCGAGGTTTTTGCGGGCGCGCGCTTCGTTCTCGATGAGACTCGATTTCAGCTTCGGCGTCTGTTCATCGACGTGGGCAAAGATGCCATCCAGGCCGCCGTACTTGTTGATCAGCTTGGCGGCGGTCTTCTCGCCGACACCGGGAACCCCAGGCAGGTTGTCGGAGCTGTCGCCACGAAGCGCCGCGTACTGCACGTACATCGCAGGCGTGACGCCGGTCTTCTCTTCGATGCCAGCCTCGTCGTACAGGGCATAGTCGCTGACGCCGCGTTTGTTGTAGAGGACCCGCACGTGCGGGTCGCTGACCAACTGGTAGCTGTCACGGTCACCGGTGACGATGATGACGTCTTCGCCGAGGTCGGTGAGCTTGCGAGCCGCCGTGGCGATCAAATCGTCGGCTTCCCAACCGACCTGGTCGATCGAGGTGATCCCAAGTGCGTCGAGCACTTCGCGGACAAGACCCATCTGCTGGCGAAGGATGTCAGGCGCAGCGTCGCGCTGGGCTTTGTATTCGGGTTCGGCCTTGTGACGGAACGTCGGCTCGGGCCGGTCGAACGCGACGAGGATGCCGTCGGGCTGTTGGTCCTTCAGGACATACGCCAGCATCGAGGTGAAGCCGAAGACGGCGTTCGTGACCTGGCCGCTGGCTGTGGCCATATCGGTCGGCAGCGCAAAGAATGCTCGATAGGTGAGCGAGTTGCCGTCAATGAGGAGCGTCGTCCCCATCAGCCAGCATCCGGGCGAAGTGAGCCGTCGAGGATCCGGTCCGCGACATCGCGCATCCGGGATCGCTCGCTCATCGCCGTCTTCTGGATGAACTGGAACGCGTCGTTCTCGGCCATGCCGACCTGGTCGATCAACACGCCCTTGGCTCGCTCAATGAACTTACGAGATTCGAGCTGTTCGCCAAGTGCACTGATTTCACCGGTCAAATCGCGCAACTCGCGGAAGCGACCCATCGCAACTTCGATCGCCGGAACGAGATCACTCTTCTGGAACGGCTTCACGAGGAACGCCAGTGCGCCCGCGTCACGAGCCTGCTCGACGACTTCACGCTGGCTAAATGCGGTGAGCATCAGCACGCCGCAAATCTTTTCGGCGTTGATAATCGCGGCCGCCTCGAGGCCGGTCATGCCGGGCATCTTGATGTCGAGGATCGCCAAGTCGGGCTGCAGGTCGCGGACGAGTTCAACCGCCTGATCGCCGCGCCCAGTTTCGCCAACGACGTCATAACCCTCTTCTTGGAGGGTTTCTCGAAGGTCCATCCGGATGATGGCTTCGTCTTCGGCAATCACGACGCGCAAGGGCATGGCTTCATTATGGACCAGCCGCGCCAGGTTGCAACGAACGACACGCCGTCCCGAAGCGCTGTGAACAGCGCCAAACGACGCCGCTCAGCTACCTGACGCTGAGCAGCTGATCAAGGAGCTCGTCTTGCTGCTGTTCCAGTTGGGAGATTTCGGCAATCATTCGGGCGCGATGCTTCGACATGTTCTCGAAGTTGCCCTGGGCCGACCGAGCGTCGAACGATGAAGATGCCGTCTCGGCCACCATGGCCCGAATTGCCTGGTCGTCAGCGTCTTCGCCGAGGTACAGCAACTGCTCTTCGGTCACCGCGATTTCACCGCGCAAGACCTTCAGCCGTGCCCCTGTTTTCGCGAGCCGCCGCTCTACCGATCGCTTACTCATACCGCGTTGGATGGTAATCGACTCAGGCGTCGGGGTCTCAGCGAGCGAACCAGAGCGCTGCCGCCATCAGTGTGCTGGTGGCACGAACCGTTGAGCCGAGTTCGTCGGTACGTTGGCGCGAACTCTTCAACACCTTGCCGGAGATCTCTCCCCTAGCGGCACGCTGCCAGAACTGCTGAACGATCAAGAACTTGCGTGCCCCACGTCTGACTCGAACCGACAATCAATCGTGTTGAAGGGCGCAGCGACCGCGTGTCTGACCTGGCGATATCCGGAAATCCGAGTCCGATCTGTGAATCAACTCTGCTCTATGAATTCCCCTTGGCCGACTCGTGCGCTGAGTTAAGCGGCCCTTCGCGCCGCTGTCACCAGGGGCGCGAAGGGCAACGTCGGTTAGCCGCCCAGCTCAGTTAATTGCGATAATCTGAACAGCTGCAATTCCTGCTGTGAAGAGCGCATTCGTCGCACGATAGAGCTGGTATTGATTCACCTCACGAATTGCTTCTCCGATCGGTGTCGCTGCGATGCTCTCAGGCATCGACTTACTCATCGTGATGGCCCCCTGCTGTGCGGCATCAAAGCTCAAAATACCGAACAGTGCTGTTCCTACAGCTGCGACAGTCAGGAGGAGGGCGAAGTCTCCTGCGGTACTAAAAACAATCGTGGCGGTGAGCGCGCTCATCGAGAGAAAGTAAGTCATTTGCGACTTACTCATCTGGTCAGAATTTTGGCGACTCATCTTCAGCCATGCTGATTCGTTCATAATCTTCTTTCTTGTTGAGGTTAATGAGTACATCATTATGGCCTATCGCGCCGCACGCCGCTGCGATGTTCCAGAGGTACGGACCCCCGATGACGCTGCCGAACGGTCGTGCCAGATCACCGGTGTCTCTCATGCCGGGTTATCCACGTGGCGCACCACACCAAAACGGCATGACCGAATCAAGTAACGGCACTGCACTCAACCGGGAGCACCTCGGCCCCACCGATCCCGGCTCACGCTCCGACATCTCTCCGGCGCCATACGAAGCGCGGTCATCGATTCGGTTGTCACCTGTTTCCCCTCATTGGGACATCTCGCAGGTGTTGTGCGGTGCCCCAACTCGGACTCGAACCGAGACTGGACGGTGTTTGAGACCGTTGCCTCTGCCAATTGGGCTACTGGGGCGTGCGCAGCGAGGCTAACGCGGTTCGGAATCGTTCAGGCACCTCTGTTGCGACGGGGCAACGCTGCCATCCTCGCCGAGTTGCCGGGAAACATTCAGTACCAAATCGGGCGGGTGTTTTGTGGGAGGGTCACGAAACAAGGACGCTTTCGTTATTTCTCACGGGTAGCTGCACGAACGCCCAGAAGCCGTCTAACCTCGCCCCAATGCTCGCATTTACCTTCCCCGGCCAGGGGTCGCAACGGCCCGGAATGGGGCGCCCATGGCAGGGCCACGAGAGTTGGGAACTGGTTGACGAGGCTTCAGAAGTCGCCGGCCGCGACGTTGGAGCGCTGTTGTGTGACGCCGATGCCGACGAGTTGCAAGACACCCGTAACGCACAGCTCACCACGTTCGTATCGAGCCTCATGGTGCTCGACGCTACTGAGCGGCTCGGGCTCGAGCCCAGCTTTTGCGCCGGCCACTCGCTCGGCGAATACACCGCGCTCACCGCCACCGGCGCGCTCGGTTTCGACGACGGCGTCCGCTTGGTCTCCGCTCGGGCGGCCGCGATGCACGACGCCGGCCTCGAAAAGCCAGGAACCATGGCTGCCGTGCTCGGCCTTGACGACGAGCACGTTGATGTTGCGTGTCGCCGAGCCGACTCCGACGTGTGGGTTGCCAACTACAACGCCCCCGGCCAAGTTGTGATAGCGGGATCGCCTGCGGGCATCGAAGCTGCGAGCGCGCATGCGAAAACCCTCGGCGCAAAACGCGTGATGAGCCTCCCGGTCTCGGGCGCATTCCACACTCCCTTCATGACCGCTGCCCGCGATCGACTCCGTGCAGCCCTCGCCGAAGCACAGCCTCGCGACACCGAGATCCCTGTCGTGTCAAACGTTGATGCAATGGCCCACGACCGTGGAGACGAGTGGGCCAGCCTGCTCTCGGCTCAGCTGTCGAGTCCGGTTCGTTGGAAGCAGAGCCTGCTCACCCTCTCCGAGGCCGGCGTTACCGACTTCGCCGAACTCGGCCCCGGCGGCGTACTCACCGGCATGGCTAAGCGGACGGTCAAAGACGCTCGGACCATCTCGATCGCCACCCCGGAAGACCTCGACAGGCTGCTCGAATGGGTCACGGCCAGTTCCCCCACGGGCGGCTCACAACTCGAAGGCGAACACCTCTTCGCCACCGAACGCATCGTGGTCAGCCCAGCTGCCGGCATTTTCACGCTCCTCGGAGTTCTGTCCGAAGGTTCGGCGATCGAAGTCGGCACCATCATCGGCCACGTTGCCGATCAGGAAGTCCGTTCGCCGTTCGCCGGACTACTCCAGAGCTATATCGCTGTCGACACCGAACGAGTCACTGCTCGCCAACCCATCGCCTGGCTCCGCACGAGCTGACGCCAATAGGGAGGAAACACCCATGCCAGCAACACGCGAAGGCGTACGAGGCGCTGTTATCACCGGATGGGGCTCAGCCCTGCCCAAAGAGGTTTTGACGAATCACGACCTCGAAAAAATGTTCGACACCGATCATGACTGGATCGTCGATCGCAGCGGTATCCATCAGCGGCACGTGGGCGGCCTCACGAGCGCGCTGTCGATCGAATCCGGCCGCCAGGCACTCGAGATGTCCGGCGTCGAACTGGCCGCCATCGATGCGCTGATACTCGCCACCACGACACCTGACCGCACTGTTCCGGCAACTGCATCGACCGTGCAGGAAGCGCTCGGCTTGCGATGCGGCGCGTTCGACCTCAATGCAGCCTGCTCTGGTTGGGTGTACGGCCTCGTTACCGCCCATGGCCTCATTGCAATGGGCGCCGAGAAGGTGCTGTTGATCGGTACCGACGCGCTCTCCAGCATCACCGACTGGACCGATCGCGGAACGGCAATCCTGTTCGGCGATGGGTCCGGCGCATCGGTCATCGAAGCCGTCGACGGGCCCGGCCAACTACTCGGTTGGGACCTCGACAGCGACGGCAGCGCCGAAGAATATCTCTACGCCGAACTCGGTGGAAACATCATCATGGAAGGCCGCGAGGTCTTTCGACGCGCCGTGCGCATCATGGTCGACTCGGCCACAAAGTCGATGAAGCATGCTGGTGTCACGTCCGACGACATCGCCCTTGTCGTCCCGCACCAGGCCAACATCCGCATCATCTCGGCATCCATGGACCGGCTCGGCCTGTCGATGGACAAGGCTGCCATCGTCCTCGATCGCACTGCCAACACGTCGTCAGCCTCTGTCCCCCTCGCCCTCAACGATGCGCTCGACAAGGGCCGCATCAACGACGGCGATCTCGTCCTCTTCGTCGGCTTCGGCGCAGGCATGTCAGCGGCAAGCGCGATCGTCCGCTGGACCACCACCGCTCAGGAAAACGTTCGATGAGCGACTCATCATCTACCCCAACCGCTGCAGGCCGCATCGTGCTGATCACCGGCGGTTCGCGGGGTATCGGCCTTGCATGTGCCGAACGGTTCGCAGCCCAGGGTGACCGCGTCGCGGTCACGTACAACTCCTCTCCCCCGCCCGAAGGATTCTTCGGCGTCAAGTGCAACGTCACGTTGACCGACGAAGTCGACGCCGCATTCTCCGCCGTCGAAGAGCACTTCGGTGGTTCCGTCGAAGTGCTCGTCTCAAACGCTGGTGTCACGAAAGACGGCTTACTTCTCCGCATGAGCGAAAGCGACTTCGCGTCCGTGCTCGATGCCAACCTCACTGCCTCGTACCGCGTCGCCAAGCGTGCGGCAAAGGGCATGTTGAAGTCCCGCTCCGGACGCATCATCTTCATGTCATCAGTTGTCGGCATGCTCGGCTCAGCAGGCCAGTCGAACTACTCGGCATCGAAGGCCGGTCTCGTCGGCTTCGCTCGCTCGCTCGCTCGCGAACTCGGTTCACGATCAATCACCGTCAACGTCGTCGCTCCCGGCCCTGTCGAAACTGACATGACTGCTGCGCTCACCGACGATCAACTCGCAAACATCACGGCCGCCGTCCCGCTCGGCCGCATGGCACAAGCTGCCGAAATCGCCGGCGCTGTTGCGTTCCTTGCCGGCCCCGACGCCGCCTACATCACGGGCGCTGTCCTACCGGTCGACGGCGGCCTCGGCATGGGTCATTAGCGGCAAAACCACTCGTGACCAGGTCACACCTCTAGAATCTCAAACCAACGTCCAACCACATGGAGACAACCCCAATGAATGAAGAACTTTTCGCCCGTTTCCGCAAGTGCGCCGTCGAGGTGCTCTCCGTCGAAGAATCCGCAGTCGTCATGGACGCCAAGTTCGGAGACGACCTCGATGCCGACAGCCTCGACCTCGTCGAACTCGTCATGGCACTTGAAGAAGAATTTGACATCGAAGTGCCCGAAGCAGACCTCGAAGGCGTCGAAACCGTCAAGAACGCCTACGACCTCGTTGCCGGCAAGCTCTGATGGCAGGCGGCCGTCGGGTCGCCGTCACTGGCCTGGGTGTCGTTGCTCCGGCCGGCATCGGGGCCAAAGATTTCTGGGCCGGTTTGAACGGACCGTCCGCTCCTCAAGGCCGAACCATTGTGTTCGAAGATTGGGACCCGTCCCCCTACTTCGACAGTCCGAAGCAATCACGCCGCGCCGACCGTGTCGAGCAATTTGCCTTAGCTGCGGCTGGGCAGGCCTTCGACCACGTCGGCGGCGTCGATGCTGTCGGCATCGACGCCAGTCGCTTCGGCACGATCTTCGCGACCGGCGTTGGCGGACTCCACACGCTTGAAGAACAGATCGCCATTCGCCTCGCCATGGGCGAGCGACGCGTGTCGCCATTCCTCGTGCCGATGATGATGTCGAACGCTCCCGGCGCTTCGATCTCGATGCGCTACGGCCTCCGCGGCCAGAGCGAAACCATCGTCACCGCGTGCGCGGCAGGTAGTCACGCCATCAACTACGCCGCTCGCCTCATCAAGTGGGGCATCCTCGATGCGGCCGTCACCGGCGGCTCCGAAGCAGCGGGCACACCGACCGGCATCGCTGGTTTCGCCAATATGACCGCCCTGTCAACTGCTGGCATCAGCCGCCCGTTCGACGCCGACCGCGACGGATTTGTCATGGGCGAAGGTGCAGCGGTCTTCATCCTCGAAGAGTGGGCCGCTGCCGAAGCGCGCGGTGCCAACATTATTGGCGAAATTCTCGGCGGAGCAAGCAACGCTGACGCTCACCACATCACGGCACCGGCCCCTGGCGGAGTCGGTGCGATCGCCTGTATCGAGCAGGCCTTGGCCGAGTCGGGTCTCACGCCCGCCGACATCAAACAGGTCAACGCACACGGCACGTCTACGCCGCTGAACGACGCTGCTGAATCCGCCGCACTTTCGCACGTGTTCGGTGACCGAGGCGTCCCGGTCGTGTCGACCAAAGGCATCACCGGCCACGCACTCGGTGCAGCCGGTGCCCTCGAAGCCGCCGCAGCGTTACTCTCGATGGAGCATGGCTTCATCCCGCCGACCGCCAACACGGTCAACCTCGATCCTGAGATGACCATCGACCTGGTGCACGGCGAAGGCCGCGTCTGGGAGCCTGGGCCCGTACTCAGCACGAATTTCGGGTTTGGCGGGCATAACGGGGCGGTCGTCCTCGCTCCGGCCTGATCCGCTCCGGCTCGGGCGTGGTGTTCGCGTACGACTCACGGGTCCTGTCGCCGGTAATCGATCGGGCTGCGACTCCTCGTGCCTCGTCGACGGTCCCTCTTCGATCCCCGGCGCCACCCGTTCGCTTCTCGGCTTCACACGCAACCGTCGCGCTCTACTCTTCAATGCGTGGAGTAATGACTCTCTCTGGCTACTGCGCGGCTGCTTCTTGCGACGCGGCCGCTTTGCTTTCTTTAGCGGTCGGCGAAGACGAACATCAAATCGCAGCTGGTTGCAAGTTCGCCGTTGACGGTGACTTTCCCTGTTCCTTTGCCAGCTCGGGCTGACATGCGCCCGAGTTCGACCTCGATGAGCAGCTCGTCGCCGGGGACAACCTGGCGGCGAAAGCGGGCTTTGTCGAGGCCGCCGAAGAGTGGGAGCTTGGTGGAGTAGTCCGGATGGGAAAGGACGGCGCAGGCACCAACCTGCGCGATCGACTCGCACATCATGACGCCGGGCAAGGTCGGGCGGCCTGGAAAGTGGCCCGGGAAGAAGTACTCGTCGCCAGTGAGGCGCCAGATCCCAGTGGCTGAGACGCCCGGATCGACGGCGATCAGCTCATCGACCAGCAGGAACGGGGGGCGGTGCGGCAGCAGGTCGATCGGACGGGGCAGGTCACTCATGAGGGCATTCTGCCCGTCCGAGGCGTCTGCGTGATGGTTTTGGCTGCAATGGGAGCCATTTTCATCACACAAACACTCAACAGGCATCGAAAAGGGAGCCGGAGCGCGACGATGCCCGGCTCGCAAGCGAACCGGGCATCAATCAGTACTCAGCTGTTCGGAGAATCAGCCAATCAGAGCAGCTGCGTCAACGTCCGGGGGAAGAAGGACAGCGTCGATGGCGTGAATGACGCCGTTGCTTGTCGCAACGTCAGCGATGATCACGTTGGCGCCGTTGACGGTCACGCCGTCAGCGGTCGACAGTGCGACTGTCTGACCTTCGACTGTGCCGACGTCACCGTCGGTCACGTCAGCGGCCATCACTTCTCCTGATACCACGTGGTACGTGAGGATCTTGACAAGCGTGTCCTTATTCTCGGGGAGCAGGAGTGCGTCGACAAGGCCAGCTGGCAGTGCGGCGAAGGCATCGTCGGTCGGTGCAAAGACGGTGAACGGGCCGGGGCTCGACAGGGTCTCCGCGAGATCGGCGGCAATCACTGCTGCGACCAGGGTGTCGAAGCTGCCATTGGCGACAGCGACGTCGACAATGGTGCCGACTGCTACTTCGGTCTCGACTGGAGCTGCGTCGTTACCGTCGCTACCACAGGCGGCGAAGGTCATTGCTCCGACGATCAGCGCGGCAAACAGCCGCTGGGGGGTGTGCTTCATTGGGGGATCTCCTTGTGAAGTTACATACGGGGATTTTCTGTTCACGCCGCTCACAGCGACATACCCCCTCTTCGGAACTCCACCAGAAGGCGGATGAGAATTCGGTGATAAAAGTTTCAATCGACCCCAGGGCGACGGTCTGATTCACCCGTGGGGTCACTCGAGTAACCAGGCGGGTACGTGAGCGCGAGCTCATCAGCGGTCGGCGATTTCGTCTCGCTGGCCTCGTCGGGAAGCTCAGCCATGATTGCTTTCATAATCCGCTTCGTGTCGGCATCGACCGACTTGCCCTTCAGGTCGACCGGCTGGCCCACCCGAATCCGAACGGTTGGCGGGTCGGTGAAATTCAGGACCTTCGGCAACCGACTCGATCGGGGCCACACCTTTTCGGTGCCCCATAGACCAATCGGAATGACCGTGGCGCCGGTGTCGCGCGCCAGTTGGGCGGCACCCCAACGGCCCTTCAGCTTCGTTTCGAAAAAAGCCGGACCACGGGGGATGGTGCCCTCAGGCATGATCGACACCATCTCGCCGCCTTTGAGAGCTTCGATCGCAGCCTTCAGCGGTTCGTCGGATCCTGTGCCACGGTCGACACGGATGCCACCCATTGCTGCGGCGATCGGTCCAACGATCGGAGCGTCGAACACTTCCTTCTTACCGAGAAAGCGGGCTGTTCGCCCGCTCTTGCCTATTGCGATAGACAGCGCCGCGACGTCAAAATAGCTGCGGTGATTGGCGCAAAGAATGACGGGGCCGTCAGTCGGGATGTTCTCGATGCCTGAGATGTCGAAGCGTGCGTAGGGGTAGGCAGCGGGGCGGGCGAACTGGAGCACCAACCGCTGTACTTCACTACCAACGATGGGGATCTTCACGACACCGGGCGACACATCCAGGTTGAGCGTTGGCCACCGGCGGGCTGCCGCCATGAGCACCATTCGCGGGTCCGGGTTGACGACGGTCGGGAATCCAACGGCGTCGAGCATCGGCGTGTCGTAAACGCTGTCAGAGTAGGCGTAGCTGTCGGCCAGGTCGATGCCGCGCTCGGCAGCCCAAGCCGTAATTGCTTCCAGCTTGCCGGCCGACCAAACGAACGGACCAACGAGCGTGCCGTCGTAGTTGCCGTCGGCGTCGACGCCGTATCGCGTTGCGACGACGTCATCGAGACCGAGCTTGTCGGCAAACGGTTTGACGAGGTCGTATGGGGTGGTTGTTGCCAAGACGACCGGCCGACCGGCCTTGCGGTGAGCGGCAAACGACGCGTCGGCAAACGGCTGAACCATCGATACAAGCCGGTCGGCTACTTGTTCGGCCGCACCGCTCACTGCCTGCTGGGATCGCCCCTTTGCCAGGATGACCGCCTGCCGTGCAAGCGCCATCGACGGCAACGTCTCACCGATTGCGTTGAAGAGTCCGAACAGTAACTTCTCACCGGGGAACGATTTGGACGACAGGCCTGCCATGCGCATTGCGTCAGAGAACACTTCACCAGACGCGCCCGCGAGAAGCGTGCGGTCAAGGTCGAAGAAGGCGGCGCCGGCACCATCGGTGCTCCTACTAGTCACGTCAGCACTCTACGAGCCACCAGAGATGAGGGCCAGAAAAACGGGAAAGACCCGGATGGGGATCCGGGTCTCTCAACCTGGGAATGTCCGCTGATGGGGGATCAGCTTGTGGACTTCCCGACGAGTGGAACAATGGGGGGTGTTCGCACGTCGACTTTGTGTGAAGTTCGGAGTACTTGACTTCGAACTTCGCTTTCAGTTCTTATTACTGTTCGATTATGCACCCTATTGAGCGATCTGACAAGTAGATATAAACGATATCTGCTATCGTTTTAAGAGATGGATGTCCGGCAGTTGTCTACCCTCGTTGCGATCGCCGACCACGGCACGTTCTCTGCCGCAGCGCGATCGCTCTTCACCGTGCAATCCAACGTCTCCGCGCACATCAATCGCCTTGAGAAAGAACTGGGCGTCATTCTGGTTGATCGCGCCCACGGCGGATTGACCGAGGAGGGCGCTCGTGTGGTTGAGCGGGCACGCCGCGTGCTGAACGAGATAGACGACATCGTTGCCGACATGGCCAGCCGCCACGAAGACGTCTCCGGGCAGACCCGGCTCGGCGTTATCGGCACCACGGCTCGCTGGCTGATACCCCAGATGCTCGGCCGCCTCGGCCAGGATCATCCCGGCGTCCGGGCCGTCATCCAAGAGGGCGCAACGTCAGCGCTCGTTCCGAACGTCTTGAGCGGCCAACTCAATGCCGCAATCGTGCACCTGCCGATCGACGATTCGGAACTCGTGATCGAGCCGCTCTTTGCCGAGGACCTGTTCCTCCTCGCAGACGAGAACCATCCACTCGCCAACCGCGACACGATTCCGCTGCGCGACCTCGACCAGGTCCCGCTCCTCCTCCCCCCGATGGGCTCAGCGCTGCGCAAGGTGCTCGAGCGCGCTGCGGCGAACGCCGATATCACGCTTCGGGCCCAAGCAGAAATCGATGGGGTTCGCCTGCTCGCCTCGCTGGCCCTCGACGGCTTCGGTGCAGCGATCGTTCCGGCAACCGCCGTACCCACGTGGCGCAAAGGATCGTTCGTCCGCATCTCGGTCCCAGAACTCCCTCGCCGTGTCGTGGCGTTCGTCCGGCGCCGCCGTCCGAGCCCGAGCGCTCCGACCGCCGCCGCGCTCGAAATTCTTCGAGACTTGATCCAGCTCAACGGCCACAAGCAGCCGGGCGTCCACCCTGGGACCAGCGCGATCGCCCCTGCCCGCAGCGACTGACCGCCGCTCCCGTTCGAACACATCGCGGGGACGCATCCACCCGAGGGCACTCGTCAGGTCGATGGCCTTGTACTGTTCGAGCCGATGGCCACGGCACCCCTGGAAAACGACCGATTCGGGACTGATCGGTTTGCGGCATCACGTGAAGTCGCTGGTCGGGCAGATCGCCTCGGTCTCGACCGGCTGCGGCCCTCGGTCGCTCATGCAGATGTGCGTGAATTCGGCGGGCGCTCAGTGGTCTGGGTCGAGTTCGCCGACTCCAAAGAACTGATCCGCCTGACATCTGGAACCTCGTCGCTACTCAAAAGGGCGATCGACACCGCATGCAATCAGCGCATGCCCCTGGTCATGGTGATGACCTCTGGGGGCGCTGACATCGTCGAGGGCATCGCGGCGCTGCACGGGTGGGGCCTCGTCGCCGCGGCCCTCACCCGATGCTCCGGTGTCGTCCCGACGGCGATCATCGTCGACGGGCCTGCCGTGTCGGGCCCGGCACTCTTGCTCGGTCTCGCCGACATCGCTGTCATGACCAGCGACAGCTACGCGTTTGTGCAGGGCCCCACGATGGTCGAACAGTTCACCGGTGTGGCGATCTCGACCGACGAACTTGGCGGCGCCGCCAACCACGCCCGCTACACCGGTGTACCCAGCGCAGTCGTCACCGACCGTGCAACTGCGATCGAGACGGTCGAAACAATCCTGTCCTATCTCCCGAGCCACGTCGATGAAGAGCCTCCGAGGTGGCCCTGCGAAGACCCGGCTGACCGGCTCTGCCCCGAGGCCGGAGTGGAGATTCCCGAGTCGTCTACCGGGAGCTACGACGTCCGCAAAGTCGCGGCAGCGATTGCCGACGAAGACTCCGTTTTCGAACTCCGTGACCGCTGGGCCGCAAATGTAGTCACTGCCTTCGCGACCATCGATGGTCGCCCGGTCGGCATCGTGGCCAACCAGCCCATCTCGCTGGCCGGCACGCTCGACATTCCGGCCTCACAGAAGTCGGCTCGCTTCGTTTCGATGTGCGACGCGTTCAACCTGCCGATCATCACGTTGGTCGATACACCCGGGTTCTACCCGGGCAAGGATCTTGAGTGGCGCGGGATGATCCGGCACGGCGCACAACTCGTGTTCGCCTACGCCCAGGCAACGGTCCCCCGAATCTGCGTCATCTTGCGAAAGAGTTATGGCGGCGCATACATCGTCATGGATTCCAAGACGATGGGAAACGACCTTTGTCTTGCGTGGCCCTGGGCCGAGATCGCCGTCATGGGCGCTGGCCAGGCCGCAGCGATTCTCGCTCGACGGTCGACGCCAGAGGAGAAAGCTGAGTTCGAGCGCGACTACGCCGAGCGGCTACTCAACCCGTACGTCGCTGCCGAGCGTGGGTTCATCGACGCCGTCATCGACCCAGCCGACACCCGCCGAGAGATCTGTGCGGCACTTTCGGTCCTTGAAGACAAGCGCGAAATGCTCATCGATCGCAAACACGGCAACTCGCCGCTCTGACCGCGCTGGCAAAAACAGCCCGCTCGATGTGCGCACCTGAGCCGTTCCGATACGTCTCACCTCATGGGGCCATACGCAAGCACGGTGAAACGATGTCACATGGGTTGGAGCAGTTCGGTTGACGCGCAGTATCTTGATGAGTTCGGAAGGGGCGACCCCTCGTCCGGACCTACTCTGTCCTGTTCGAGCCTGGAGGAAGCCAACGTGCCCGAAACCATTACCATCACTGACGATCGAACCGGCAAGACCGTCACGGTCCCCATCGAAGGTGGCGTCTTCCCGTCATCGGCGCTGCGGGAGCTCGATCCGACGCTCTACTGCTACGACCCCGCCTACTTGTCGACGGCGTCGACCAAGTCGTCGATCACCTACCTCGATGGTGAGAACGGTGTGCTCCGCTACGGCGGTTATCCGATCGAGCAACTCGCCGAGAAGTCAACCTACCTCGAAGTTGCATACCTTCTGTTGAACGGTGAGCTGCCCAACACCGAACAGCTCAGCGACTGGACGCACGACGTCACGCACCACACCTTCATTCACGAAAACATGCGCAAGAAGTTCGCTGAAGGCTTCCACTACGACGCGCATCCCATGGGCATGTTCGTGTCAGCCATCGCAGCGCTCGGCACCTTTTACACCGGCTCCAAAGACGTCACCGATCCAGATCAGCGGAATATCCAGATCCGCCGCCTCATCGCGAAGAGCCCGACCATCGCCGCAATGTGTTACAAGTTCTCCGTCGGCCTGCCGTACAACCAGCCCAGCAACGAACTGTCGTACGCCGCCAACTTCTTGAACATGATGTGGAAGATCGGCGACTACGAAGTTGACCCGATTCTCGAGCGGGCCATGGACGTCCTGTTCATCCTCCACGCCGACCACGAGCAGAACTGCGGCACCACCGCAATGCGCGTCATCGGCTCCAGCCACGCCGACCCGTACTCGTCAGCCGCAGGCGCCGCCTCAGCCCTCTACGGCCCGCTCCACGGCGGCGCCAACGAAGCCGTCGTCCGCATGCTCACCGACATCGGCTCCATCGAGAATGTTCCGGCGTTCCTCGAGTCGGTCAAGAACGGTGAAGGCCGCCTGATGGGCTTCGGCCACCGGGTCTACAAGAACTTCGATCCGCGTGCCACGATCATCAAAGAAACCGCATACAAGGTCTTTGAGGTCACCGGCAAGAACCCGCTGCTCGACATCGCTCTGAAGCTCGAAGAGGCCGCTCTCGCCGACCCATACTTTGTCGACCGCAAGCTGTACCCGAACGTCGACTTTTACTCAGGCCTCATCTACCAGGCCATGGGCTTCCCGAGCTCGATATTCACGGTGCTGTTCGCCATCCCGCGCATGTCCGGTTGGCTGGCGCACTGGCAGGAGCTGCTCAACGACCCGGCGCAGAAGATCAGCCGCCCGCGTCAGTGGTACGCCGGCCCCGACGAACGCAACTACATCGACCTCGCGAACCGCTGAGTTTCAGTTGGGGTCAGACCCAACTGAAACCGGTGGGTGTCAGAGGGTGGCAAGGACTGTGTTGAAGGTATGGGAGGGGCGCATGATGGCTCGGGCCTTGGCGGGATCAGGGAAGTAATAACCGCCGATGTCGGCGGGGCTTCCCTGTACAACGCCGAGCTCCCCGACAATGATTTGTTCGTTATCGGCGAGCGCAACAGCCAACGGCGCAAACTTCGCAGCGAGAGCGGCATCGTCGGTCTGCTCAGCAAGCGCCTGCGCCCAGTACAGAGCGATGTAGAAATGGCTGCCGCGGTTGTCGAGGCTGCCGAGCCGGCGGGCCGGCGACTTGCCGTTGGAGAGCAACTGGCCCGTCGCTGCGTGGAGCGTGTCACCGAGGATCTTCGCCGAGACGTTGCCGGTCACTTCGGCGAGGTGCTCAAACGACACTGCGATGGCGAGGAACTCACCGAGGGAGTCCCAACGGAGGTAGTTCTCCTTGACCAACTGCTGGACGTGCTTCGGAGCTGAGCCTCCCGCACCAGTTTCGAAAAGCCCGCCACCGTTGAGGAGCGGAACGATCGACAGCATCTTGGCGCTGGTGCCGAGTTCGAGAATCGGGAAGAGGTCGGTGTTGTAGTCACGCAGGACGTTGCCGGTGACCGAGATGGTGTCTTCTCCGGCCCGCATCCGCTCAACGGAGTACTTGGTGGCATCGATCGGCGACATGATCTCGATCGTCAGGCCTTCGGTGTCACCCACCAACTCACGATCGGCAAGGTACACGTTGACCTTGGTGATCAGCTGCGCATCGTGAGCGCGGTTGGCGTCGAGCCAAAACACAGCCGGGGCGCCGGTTGCCCGGGCACGGCTGACGGCAAGACGAACCCAGTCACGAATCGGCTCGTCCTTCACCTGGCAGGCACGGAAGATGTCGCCTTCCGAGACGGTGTGCTCCATCATGGTGGCACCCGACGCAGCGTCGACGACGCGGATCGAACCGGACGACGGGGCTTCGAAAGTCTTGTCGTGGCTGCCGTACTCTTCGGCCTTCTGAGCCATGAGGCCGACGTTCGGGACGGTGCCCATCGTGGTCGGGTCGTATGCCCCGTTGGCGATGCAGTCGTCGATGACGACCTGGTAGATGCCGGCGTAGCTGCTGTCCGGGATGGTTGCCTTGACATCCTGCAGGTCCCCCGCGACGTTCCACATCTGGCCCGACGTCCGGATCATTGCGGGCATCGATGCGTCGACGATCACGTCGCTCGGCACGTGCAGATTGGTGATGCCGTTGTCTGAATCGACCATGGCGAGGTCGGGACCGTTCTCGATCGCTGCTGCGATGTCAGCCTCGATCTCGGCCTGCTTGTCGGCAGACAGATTCGACAGTGACGAAATCACATTGCCGAGGCCATTGTTGGGATTAGCCCCAGCCTCGGCGAGTGCTGCACCGTGCTTCGCAAACACGTCAGAGAAGTAGGCCCGCACAGCGTGGCCGAAGATGATCGGATCGGACACCTTCATCATCGTCGCCTTGAGGTGCAGCGAGAACAGCACGCCCTGTTCCTTGGCGTCAGCAATCTGTGCGTCAAGGAACGAGCGAAGAGCTTCGACACTCATCACCGTGGAGTCGATCACTTCGTCGGCAAGCACCGAAACGGATTCCTTGAGCACTGTCACCGAACCGTCAGCGCCGGCGACGTGCTCGATGCGGATGGCGCCAGCCTCAGGCATCGTGACCGACTGCTCGTTGTGTGCGAAGTCGCCGTCGGTCATGGTGGCGACGTGGCTCTTCGATTCGTTCGACCAGGCGCCCATCGAATGCGGGTTGGCCTTGGCGTAATCCTTGACGGCCTTCGGCGCACGCCGGTCGGAGTTGCCCTGACGGAGCACCGGGTTCACGGCCGAACCCATCGTGCTGCCGTATGCAGTCTTGATCGCCTTCTCTTCGTCGGTCGTGGCGTCGTCCGGGTACTCGGGGAGATCGAAACCATGTGCCTGGAGCTCGACGATCGCTGCCTTGAGCTGCGGTACCGATGCAGATATGTTCGGGAGCTTGATGATGTTCGCTTCCGGTGTCAGCGACATCTCGCCGAGCTCGGCGAGCGAATCAGCCACACGCTGCCCCTCGCTGAGGCGGTCCGGGAAGGCCGACAGGATTCGGGCAGCGAGCGAAATGTCACGAGTCTCGACGCTGACGTTGGCGGCGCCAGCGAAAGCCTCGATGACCGGAAGGAGCGAGTACGTGGCAAGTGCAGGGGCTTCGTCGGTGAAGGTGTAGATGATCTTCGAGTTACTCATGAGGGGTCTCCGGACCTGTATGCGGGCGTTGACGAACAGACAGAACTTGTCTGCAACTTGTCTTGAGCGTAGCGCAGGCTGCCACCGAACGCAGCCCCAGGGTCACACCACTTGCACCAACTGAGGCCTCGGCTATCGGGGGTCAATGAGGCCAGCTCGGCTCGCTCGTCGTATCGTCGTCAGTGATGGATTTCGACTGGACGCCCGAACAGAACGCACTCCGCGAGCAGGCACGACAGGTCGCAGCCGATGCCGTCGCTCAGTACGGCCGGCACAACGATTCCTGGATCAACGGCTACTCGAAAGACTTCGCACGCGACCTTGGAGCGCTCGGCTGGGTCGGCATGTGTTGGCCCACAGAATTTGGTGGTGGCGGCCGGCCACCGATCGATCGACTCATCGTCGGCGAAGAGCTGATAGCTGCAGGCGCACCGATCGCCGCCATGTGGTTCGCCGATCGCCAGATGGGCCCGACGCTCATCGCCTACGGCACGGCCGATCAGCAGGCCGAGTTCCTGCCCAGCATGCTCACGGGCGACACCACCTGGTGTATCGGCATGTCGGAGCCCGATTCAGGTTCCGACCTCGCATCACTCTCGACAAGTGCAGTCCGCGACGGCGATGACTTCGTCATCAACGGCCAGAAGATCTGGACAAGTTTCGGTGACGAAGCCGACTACTGCTACCTCATCTGCCGCACCGACACGTCAGGCCCGCCACACAGCGGCATCAGCGAGATCATCGTCCCGATGGACACATCCGGTATCGAGGTCCGTCCGATCACCGACATGACGACGAACCGTCACTTCTGCGAGGTGTACTTCACCGACGTTCGTGTGTCTGCCTCCAACCTCGTCGGCGTCGAGGGCAACGCCTTCAAACAGACGATGGTGCAACTCGAACACGAGCGTGGTGGCATCGACCGCCTCGTGTCGAACAAGGCCCTGTACGACCTCGCCCTTGAGCGTGCCGACACGAGCGACCCTCGCGTCCGGCAAAAGATCGCCGATCTCGAGATCGGCTACCGACTCGGCCGCATTCTGGTCACGCGTGAGGTGCTTCGCCAAGCGCCTGCCGGCTTTTCAGCTGCAACGAAGTGTTTCTGCACCGAACACGAGATCAAGGTCGCCGACTTTGTCGCGACGACCTTCGGCGCCGACGCACTGCTCTGGACCGACGTCACCAAGGGCTTCACCTACGGGCCTGGGTACACGATCATGGGCGGCACGTCGAACATCATGCGCAACATCTTGGGCGAGCGGGTACTCGGCCTGCCACGCGAACCGCGCTGACCTACATCGGCTGAACTGCAACGCTTGGATCTACGGGTTGATCTCGGTACGAAGGACGACTTCGCCTGAAGATTCCTGGCCCGAGTCGTCCGTCCCGGCGGCTTCTTCGAGCGTGATCGTGAACATTATGACGCGCTCGAGTTCGACGCCGGCCCACAGGGTCACGTCGACGCCGTCGTGGAAGGTTCCGACCGGAACGAGATCGCCATCGACCGTCTTGAGCCAGCCTTCGTAGAACGAACCGTTGTCGCGGCGGGGCAGGCTCGCTGCATCAAGTTCGATGCGTAGGCCGGAGTCGAACGACGTGACCGTGATGTCACCGGATTGGTCGTCGATCCGCCCGGTCGACACCAACTCGGCCGAGAACGCGTCGACGTCTTCGACGCCACTCAGCCCACTGAATACCACCAAGCCGCCAACCAAGAAGGCCATCGCTGCTGCTGCGCCGAGAAGCGCCGGCCGAGCCCATGAGTAGCGGCCGCTCGGGCCCGCTGGTACTGCGAATGTTTCCGGCGCATCGACCGATTCCGAACTGATCGCGTCGACGATGCGATCGCCGAGATCATCACTCGGCGCGTCCCACATGGTCGGATCGGCAAGCAGTGCGCTGATCTCAGCGTTGAATTCATGATCGAACTCGTCTGTGTTGTCGTGCTTGCTCATCGCCGCACCCGGTTCGTCACCCATCCGTTCGTTGGGAGTGTCAACAGCTTCCACCGTTCACTACGACGTTCGAAGGTATTCGATTCCCTTGTCATTGCCGTGCTCACGAGTTGCGCTCCTGGAGGTGGCCAAGCCGGCTCGCAAGTCGCCGATGGGCCCGATGGGATCGTGACGTGACGGTACCGAGGGCGATGTCCAGACGTTCGGCAATTTCATCATGCGTGTGGCCGTCGATGTGCTGCATCTTGACGATGGCTCGTTCATCTGGTTCGAGGCCCTCGATAGCGACGCGGACGCTCCACACCATTTCGATCTGCTCGACGCTCGGGGGCAGCGTGACGAGTGCAGAGTCAGCCGGATCAGCGACTTCGAGTGATCCGGCAGGCCCGCCCTGCTCGCCACGCAACACGTCGATCGCTGCACGCCGCGCAATGGTTGCCAGCCACGGAGCGAAATCATCGCCCGGCTCGAGCTGCTCGGCGTTGCGCCATGCCAGCAGGAACACGTGCTGGGTGACTTCTTCCGCGCGGTGCCGATCTTGCAGTATGCGGTTCGCCACAGTGAAGACTGGCCCGCCGAAACGCTCGTGCAGCGTGCGAACAGCTGTCTCGTCGCCCTCGCGCAAGGACAACGCCAGGTCGGCGTCTTCCCGCACGACGTGCACCGGGCGAAACTGTTCCATCAGATGACCAGCGTATTCGGCCAGCTCCACGACGGGCGTAACCTGGCTCTACTCTCCATGTATGGAACATGTGCGATTCGGTCGAACCGGCCTCAAGGTCTCCCGCCTCTGCCTCGGAACGATGACGTTCGGCTTCCAGGCCGACCGCGAGACGTCGTTCGCGATCATGGATGCAGCGGCCGAGGCTGGTATCACGTTCTTTGACACCGCCGACATGTATCCGAATGCCGGCACCTCCGAGTCGATGGGTGCGACCGAGACCATCATCGGCGACTGGATGCGTGGCCGACGCGACGAGTTCATCATTGCCAGCAAGTGCTTCTACCCAACCGGCAATCATCAATGGGAGGCGGGGAACAGCCGCCACAACATCATGCGCTCGATCGAGGCATCGTTGCGCCGTTTACAGACTGATCACCTCGATCTCTACCAACTGCACGCATGGGATCCCACGACGCCGATCGAGGAGACGCTGAGCGCCTTGGACGATCTGGTCCGCTCGGGCAAGGTCCGTTACGTCGGCTGCTCAAACATGATGGCGTGGCGAATCGCCCGTGCGATCGGCCGCAGCGAGGCGCTGGGCCTCTGCAAGTTCGAGAGTGTGCAGCCCCGCTACAACCTTCTGTTCCGGGAAAACGAACGCGAGCTCTTCCCGCTGTGCGCTGAGGAAGGTCTTGCGGTCATGCCGTACAACCCGCTGGCCGGCGGGCTCCTCACGGGGAAACACCGGGGCACCCCGACCGAAGGCACCCGCTTCACACTGGGAACGGCGGCTGAGCGATACCGGGAGCGGTACTGGGACGATGCGAAACTCCGCACCGTCGACGCATTCCAGCAGATCGCCGAAGATGCCGGCGTCCCAATGACAACGCTGGCTATCCGCTGGGTCCTTGCCAACCCGGTCGTGACCTCACCGATTCTCGGTGCCAGTCGGCCAGAACAGCTCACGGCGTCGGTCGCAGCCCTCGAAACACCACTCGAGCCCGGTGTCCTGCAGCAGTTGAACGACCTCACGCACGAGTACCGATTCGGCGACAACGAACGCTGAACGGTCACAAGCCAGGCGGAGCCAGAAAACGACAAAAGACCTGCTACGCAGGCCTTCAATCGTGTGGGCACGACAGGAATCGAACCTGCGACCTCTACCGTGTCATGGTAGCGCTCTAACCAACTGAGCTACGCGCCCGTAGCGGCCGACAAGATACCAGTTGCCGACGCCGTCCCCACACAGGACCTCGACGTGATTTCTCATTACGACATCTGGCTACGGTAGGTGGATGACCGGATCCGACCTCGCTCTCTTGCTCCTCCGAGTCGCGCTTGGCCTGACCCTGGCCGCCCACGGCGTTAACAAGTGTAAGTCTGGCCTCAACGGTGTGGCTAGATGGTTCGACAATATGGGCATGCGGCCTGGCGCCATGCACGCCCGGTTCGCAGCCGGTGGGGAAATGTTGGCCGGGATTTTTCTGGCTGCCGGCCTGTTGACCAGCTTCGCCGCGCTGGGCTTCGTCGGCCTCATGACGGTTGCTGCAGTCACCGTGCATCTCTCGAAGGGATTTTTCATCCTCAACGAGGGCTGGGAGTATGTCTTCATCTTGGGCGTCACCGCTGTCGCCATTGCACTGCTCGGCCCTGGTCGCTGGTCGATCGACCGAGTCTTCGGCATCGACGACGACTTCGACAGCTGGTTGGGCCTGGCGATCGCTGCAGGCGGCGGCCTAGCTGCTGCCGGCGGCCTCCTCGGCGTCTTCTATCGACCGCCCAAGAGCGGGTAGCTCAGACTCACCGGATCACCTGACGTCGAAATGTCCACTTCTGACCCGAGGGGAAGTGGACATCAGTCGCGGAGATGCATCGAGATTTCGTTGGCCATCAACCGGCCCGCACGAGTGAGTACAACGCGTTCGGCATCATCAGCATGCGGAACCAGCATCCCGTCGAGCAGTTCGAGCGTCGACTCGTCGAATGCAGAGCGCTCGATGCCGTCGCGTGTCCGCAACACCAGCTGCTGACCTTCGACCCGACGAACGTTGGAGTCGAGGGTCTCTGACGCGGCTTCGACCGACTCGCCCGCTGCCACGAGGTCGATGTAGCGGTCGGGCGTCCGAACATTCCACCATCTCCTGCCGTCGTGGTGCGAGTGCGCTGCACAACCGAAGCCCCGGTAATTCTGCTGGCGCCAATACAGGAAGTTGTGCGTCGACTCGTGACCGGGCCGCGCCCAGTTCGACACCTCGTAGTTGACAAGGCCCTCGGCTGCGAATCGTTCATCGACCAGCTCGTATTTGTCCGCCTGGTCGTCATCGTCAGGATGTCGGGCAGGCTGATCAGCGAGCGGCGTTCCGGCCTCGACCGTGAGGCCGTAGGCAGAAACGTGTGGCGGTTCGTGGCTCAAGGCGCCCTCGACGGTCTCTTCCCAATCGCTGAGCGACTCCCCTGCGGCACCGTAGATGAGGTCGAGGTTGAACGTCGGCAGGCCGACAGCGCGCACAGCGTCGACGGCTCGCTCAACGTTGTCGCGATCGTGTGTTCGGCCCAACGATTGGAGGACGTGCGCCGACATCGACTGCACCCCAATGCTCACGCGATTGACGCCACCGTCAACGAAGGCCCGCAGCATTGCGGGGGTGACGTCGTCTGGATTGCACTCCACCGATACCTCAGCGTCCGGCACCTTCGGGATCAAAGCGATGACCGCAGCGAGTTGCTCTGGCGGGAGGAGTGTCGGAGTCCCACCGCCGACGAAGACCGTGTCGGCCACCGGCATCCCGTTGGCGACGGCTCGCTCGATTTCCGTGCCGAGCGCGTCGAGGTACGCGTCAGTCAGATGGTGGCGGTCGGTCCATGTCGCAAATGCGCAGTAGTCGCACTTCGACGCGCAAAACGGGATGTGCAAGTACACGCCGAACATGTCAGAAAACGTGGCTGAGGTCTGTCTGAACACAGGGCGCAGCATTTCAGATCGGCGTGTTGGTTGCGAGTCAGAGCGGCTGAAACAGCAGGTCGAGTGCGCCAAGCCGCTCGGCGACCTGGTCGATGGGAACGTCAAGCATTGCCGCGATCGATCGGGCGTCGTCGTCGCGGACTGTGATCACGCGGCCGTTAAAGTCCTGCCGCTGCACCTGGATGAGGCGCAGGTAGCGGGCGAGCATCTCCAACCGCGACCCACTGAGCTGCACCAGCTTGGACACGTCGATTGCCAACTTCTTGTTGATAGGCCGATCGATCGCTGCACCGTCGGCACCCGTGAACTCGCTGGGAAGCAGGTGCTTGATCGGGACATTGTAGAACTGTGCGAGGCGGCCGAGCCTCGGGACAGACAGCGCTCGCTCGCCGCGTTCGTACGCGCCAAGCACAGACGCCTTAAACTCCTGAGTCGATTGCGCTTCAACCTCCTGCAAAGAAAGCCGCTTCTGTTTTCGGATCACTCGAAGCCGCTCGCCTACCTGCTGGCTATATGCAGAAGGGGCGTCCTCGTCAACTGAAACCATGGTGAATTCCGCCTAGAAAATGTCAAAAGCTTTGCCGCAACCCTTGACGACGAAATAAAAATGGGTCTTTGAACTTTATGAACCGTCGCACATGTTTGCACGCATCAGTGGTGAGCAGCGACACAGAGCGCGGCTGCAGCAGTCGCAGCAGTCTCTGTCCGCAGCACATTTGGACCGAGCATGACCCGATCACCGGCCACAGCGAGTTCGGCGCTCGACCAACCACCTTCTGGCCCAATTGCCACCATCCGGTCGTTTGCTGTCAAGGCCCGCCCGCCTGGTTCGGCGACTGCGGCAACCTCAAGAATGTCAGATGCCTTGACCGGAGCCAGAACTTTGGGAAGAAACGTTCGGCGACTCTGCTGAGCGGCGCTCTCCGCAATCTTCTTCAGACGGAGCAGCTTCTTGTCGACATCCGACGGCTTCCACCTGACGACCGAATGATCAGCGTCGAGCAGCTGCAATCGATCAACGCCCAATTCGGTGACCTTCTGGACGAGCCAATCGAGCCGCTCCCCCTTTGGCATCGCCGTTGCAAGTGTGAGTGGCACACCGGAAAATGCTTCGAATTCGATGTTCCCGTTCGCCTCGATGCGCATCGCCTGGCGTTCACCAACCACGGTCGCCAATCGCCAGCTTCCAGCACCGTCGCAGACACTAATGACCACGCCATCACGGAGCCGAAGGACCCGGCTGAGGTGGTGCTGGGTGTCGTCGGACAGTGCAATAACACCGTCGGCTCCCAGCTCTTGGCTCCCGACGAAGACGTGAGCTGCTGCTCGTCGCCGATCGTCGGCACCACTCACGAGAACGCCGACTTAATGCGAGAGAACAAGCCTTCCTTGCCGTTCCCCACCACTTCGTCGCGGCCTGTCGCGTACGCGGTGAGTACTTCGACTTCGTCATCGCTCAGCCTGGTGGGGATGTCGACGCGAACTCGCGCAATCAGGTCACCACGTCCGCGGCCCTGCAGGTGAGGGACGCCACGCTGGCGCAGCGTAAATTCGCGTCCTGGCTGGGTGCCAGCAGGGATGACGAGGTCTTCATCACCATCAAGCGTTTCAAGCGTGAGCGAGGTTCCGAGCGCGGCCTGGGCGAACGAAATGCCGACGTCCGTTGTGAGATCGTTACCTTCGCGGACGTAGTGATCGTGCGGTGACACCCGCATGTGTACATACAGGTCCCCGTTTCCGCCACCCCGCGGCCCGGCTGCGCCGCGGCCCGTCAGGCGAAGTGTCGACCCCGTGTCCACGCCGGCGGGAACGTCAACCTGATAGCTCTTGTCAACGGTCACTCGACCTTGCCCACGACACCCCGAACATGGTGTGGGGATCACTTGGCCCATACCGCCACATCGGCCACACGTGCTTGCTGTGACCATCTGGCCGAGCAGGCTTTGGCGAACGCGCTGTACCTGGCCTGCGCCGCCACAGTCGCTGCAGGTGACCGGCTTGGTGCCTTCACCGGCGCCGGTGGCATCGCAATCGTCGCACGCCACTGGCAGTTTCAGCTCAACATTGATTTGGTCGCCAAACACTGCCTGTTCGAGCGTGAGGTCGGCAACGATCTCGAGGTCTTGTCCGCGAGGCGGGCCGCTCGGGCCTCGGCTGCGGCCACCGCCACCGAATGGGCTTCCGCCACCTGAGCCGCTGAAGAACGCATCAAAGATATCGCCGAGCCCGCCGCCAAACATGTCGCCGGTCGACTGTCCGCCACCGCTGCTGCCTCCACCCACACCTGCTTCGCCGAACTGGTCGTAGCGCTGGCGCTGCGCGGCGTCGGAGAGCACCTGGTAGGCACGGGCAACTTCCTTAAACTTGCCTTCGGCCTCGGCGTCATCCGGATTGGCATCAGGGTGCAGCTCGCGGGCGCGCTGACGATATGCCTTTTTTATTTCGTCAGCTGATGCGCTGCTCGAAACACCCAATAAGTCGTAGAAATCAGCCATGACGATCTACAGGATGCCTGGAAATCGTGCAGTTCCGAATATGAGAATCGTCAGCCTGGCCTGAATTAGCCTTCTTCGATGCGGTGTCCGAGAAGTTCACTGACAACGTCAACGGTCGCGAGCGCCTGCGGATAGTTCATCCGAGTTGGGCCGAGAACACCGACGGAGCCGAGATGTTCGCCCTCAACCATGACTGGAGCAACGACCAACGAGCAGGCGGCGAGCGGCTCGATGCCGTGCTCGCCGCCAATCGACACCGACATACCGCGGCCAACGATGTCGCTGACCAGAGACACCACGACAAACTGCTGCTCGAGCGTGTGGAGCACCGAACGCACGACTTCGACAGCGTCAAATGCGCGCGCCACCTCAGATGCACCGCCGGTGTAGACAAAATCGCCAGAGCCGACGATGGCAAGTTCGGTCAGCGCAACCGAACAGATGCGGTCGACCGCTTGGTCGCCAGTCGGGGTCACCTCGGACAGGGCGCCGAGCGCTACTCCAATCAACCCAGCGGCCAGGTGAGCGCATGCTGCATCAACACAAATGTCGTCGTCGTCGTCGGTCAGCTCGATCGTGGTGTTCTCGACCGAACCGTTGGCGAGCACGACGACCACGGTGGCGAAGGTCGACGACAGCCTGACGATCTGGACGCTACGGATCGGGGCCGCCTCGGCCTTCGGGCCGACGACCACCGCTGCGCTGTGAGTGAGGTCGGCGAGCAAGTTGCTGGTCTGGTGGAGTAACTCTTCGAGCCGACCGTGTGCGGCTGAGAAGAAGTCACCGACGTGGCGGGTGGTGGCGTGGTCGAGTGTTCCGGGCGTTGCGAGATTGTCGACGAAGAATCGGTAGCCCTTGTCAGTCGGGATTCGGCCTGCGGACGTGTGCGGCTGGATGAGGTAACCCTCAGACTCGAGCATGGCCATTTCGTGGCGGACCGTTGCCGACGACACGTTGATATTGGGTGCCGACGAGATGTGCGTCGACCCAACCGGCTGAGCCGTGGCGATGTACTCCTGCACAACTGCACCGAGAATCGCTGTCTTGCGGACATCCAACATTGCAATATCATGCTACTTGAGCGCTGACTTCATCGCCTTGAGCCTGCGCAATGCTTTCTCGAGTTCAGCCGATGTGCCGATCCCACCAGGCATTACGGAACACGCCGTGTGGGTCGAGGCGTTGCGTCATGTCAACGAAGTCGTCAAACATCTCGTACGTGTCGCGTGCCGAGAACCGGTCGGCGTGGAAAACCTTGCCCCAGTGCGGCCTCGGGGCGAACGGGGCGACTGCGTCTTGGACCGCGGCCACGGCGCGGTCGAGGTCGCCCGCCGCTCCCCCGGCCTCGCTGTCGGGATGCCAGGTGAAATGGAAGGCAACGGACGGGCGCCGATACTGCGGGCTCATCCAGAGCTCGTCGGCTGCAACGGCCCGAACTTCGCTGACCATCAGCCGGTCAGCGAAGTCGTCTGCTGCATTCCGCAGCGCTTCGAGTGCCAGCGGACCGTCGACGGAGCCGACGAAAAACTCGGATTGCACTTCGTTGCCGGCACTTGGTGTGAACCCCATCCGGAAGTGCGGGAGCCGGTCGGCCCACGGGCCCGGTACTCCGAGTTGTGCAGTACATGTGGAACCGTCGACTCCGGGGATCGGATGATGCTGCATCGTTGCTGCCGGAGCATCGAGGAACGTGGCGCCGGGGTCCATCGACCGGTCGCTCCCGTCGGTCCGCCGCTTGATCCACACCTGGCCGATCTGGCCGTCGAGCGACCCGGCGAACGTGGTGAACACACTGACGCTGTACGCAGCACCGAGGATCATTGCGAGCTGGTCGCCTACCACGTCGAGCGGCAGATCTCCGTAGACGTGCTGCTCGATCTGGTAGTCGAAGACCGCGTCGAGGCTGACGGTGGTGACGATGCCCAGCGCGCCGAGCGACACGACCATGCCATCGAAGTCAGGCGTCGATCGGTCGACCGAGATGATCTCGCCGGCGGTGTTGACGTACTCGAAGCCAGCGACTGACGTGGCGAGGTTGCCGTTGCCGGTGCCTGAGCCGTGGGTTGCAGTTGCGACAGATCCGGCGACAGAGATGTGCGGCAGCGATGCGAGGTTGTGAAGTGCCATGCCGTGTGGCGCGAGCCACTGCGCCACCTCGCCATATGTAGTCGAGGCCGGCACCCTGATGGTCCGCGCGTCGGCGTCAAAATGAATCTTCGGCTGATAGCCACTGAGGTCGATCAACTCGTCTGCGTCGACGATGTCGGTGAATGAATGTCGAGACCCGAGGACTCGGATGCTGGAGGCCGATTGGGCGATCGCGGCGATCTCGTCGATCGTTGTCGGGCGATGAATTTGACTCGCCCGATAGGCGTAGTTGCCCGCCCAGTTTTGTTCCCCGGTGGCAGCGTCAGTCATTTGGAGACCCACAGTAGTAAACAGCTTCAGGTAGTCGCCGGAGCCTGAGCGACAAAACTGCGACCCGCGGCGAGCCACGTCGCCACGGCTCCCGCTACAGCGAGCAGGCTGATCACGCTGCCGTAGCCGAGTGACCACTCGACACTGATCTGATCGGCGATCACGCCGGTGATCGGGCCACCAATCGGTGTCGACCCGAGGAACGCAACGGCTTGCAGCGCCATCAGCCGGCCGCGCATGTCGCTCGGGCTTTCCTGCTGCATGATGGCATTTGCGGCAGTGATGAATCCTGATGACCCTGCTCCGAGCGGAACCGCCCACAGGAATGCCACCCAAATATTCGGCGACCAGGCGATCCCAAAACCGGCGACGGCGAGCACGACAATGTTGCCGAAGTACCAGCGCATCGACACGCGGTGCTGACGCGCAGTTAATAACGCACCTGTCAGCGAGCCCACCGACATCACACCGAGTACGTAGCCGAATGCCTGGTCACCGCCCCACCGTTGTTCGGCCAGTTTGGGGAAGACGACCTGCTGGTTGAACGAGAAGGTTGAGACGATCAGCAGCACGACGAACAACACGAGCAGGTCGCGGCGGCCCGAGATGAAGCGCAGGGCTTCGCGCACGGGCTGGCCGCCCTTCGGCCGTGGCGCCGACATGAACATCTCGTCGCGGCGCAACGATGTGAGCGAGAAAATGATCGCCGAGAACGTGACCCCGTTCAAGATGAAGCACCACCCGGTGCCAATCACGCCCACGAGAACTGCACCGACTGCGGGTCCGAAGATGCGTGACGATGTCATCACCGCCGAGTTCAGCGACGTGGCATTCGGAATCTCGGCTGGTTCGACCAGTTCGGTGACGAGGCTGCGGCGTGCTGGGTTATCGAAGGCATTCGCGATGCCGAGGAACAGCGACATCGCGTACACCAGCGGGAGGTTGATGACGCCCGTCAGGTCGAGTACACCGAGCAGGAGTGCCTGGCTGGCCATCGCCGACTGGGTGATGATTGCCATCTTCCGCTTGTTGAGCCGATCGGCCATCGCCCCCGCATAGGCGCCGAGGAACAGCATCGGCGCGAATTGAAAGGCGATCGTGAAGCCGACCTTGCTTGCCTCGCCGGTCAGTCGGAACACGAGAATCGACATCACTGTGAGGTGCATCCACGTGCCGACGTTCGACACCAGCAAACCGGCAAAGAACAGCCGAGCGTTGTAGTACCGCAGCGACCGGAACGTGGTTGATCCGAATCCGGATCCGGGTGGCGGAGCGGGTTCGCGAGCGGCGATGGGAGCGCTCACCGCCGGTCACCCCACTGCTTGTTCACGACGAGAGTCTGGCGTTTGGACCGACTCATCTCGTCACCGGGCTCTCTAGTCATCGAGTTTGAGGGCATCGATGAAGACGTTGCCGGGCACTTCGACCCGACCAATCGACTTCATCTTCTTCTTACCCTCTTTCTGCTTCTCGAGCAGCTTGCGCTTACGCGTAATGTCGCCGCCGTAGCACTTGGCCGTGACGTCTTTGCGTTTCGCCTTCACCGTTTCACGGCTGATGATCTTGCCGCCGATAGCCGACTGGATCGGCACGTCGAACATCTGGCGCGGGATGAGTTCTTTCAACTTCTCGCACATGCGGCTGCCGTAGGCGTACGCCTTGTCACGGTGCACGATCGTCGAGAACGCATCAGCAGGAATCGCGTTGAGGAGCAGGTCGACTTTGACGAGGTTGCTCTTGCGGTAGCCGGAAAGCTCATAGTCGAGGCTTGCGTATCCCTTGCTCCGCGACTTCATCTGGTCAAAGAAGTCAACGACCACTTCAGCAAGCGGCACCTCGTACACGAGTTCCATTCGCTCAGGTGAAAGGTATTCCATCTTCTGCATCTCACCGCGACGCGTCTGACAGAGGTCCATCAACGCTCCGGTGTATTCGCTGGGTGTGATGATCGAGATCTTGAAGAACGGCTCTTCGACGAAGTTGATGCTCTGCGCTTCCGGCAGATCAGCGGGGTTGTCTACTTTGATCTGGGTACCGTCCGTCTTGGTGACGAGGTACTCGACACTCGGTGCCGTGGCAATCAGGGCGAGGTCGAACTCGCGCTCAAGACGCTCCTTCACGATCTCCATGTGGAGGAGGCCCAGGAACCCGCAGCGAAAACCGAAGCCGAGCGCACCGGACGACTCGGGCGCATAGGTGATTGAGGCGTCGTTCAGCTTCAGCTTGCCAAGGGCCTCGCGCATGTTCTCGAAGTCGTCACCGTCGATCGGAAACAGACCGGAGAAAACCATGGGGAGTGGCTCGCGGTAGCCGGGCAGTGCCACGGTCGAGCCGTGGTTCGCCGTGGTGACCGTTTCACCCGACTTGGCGTTGCCGACGTCTTTGATCCCGGCGACGATGTAGCCGACTTCACCTGGACCCATCTCGGTCAGCGGGGTCATCACTGGCATGCGGGCGCCGATCTCGATCGCTTCGTGCTGCGCTCCGGCGTTGATGAACTGGAGTTTCTCGCCCGACTTCATCGTGCCCTGCATGATCCGGACCGACGAGACGACGCCGCGGTACTGATCGAACTGGGAGTCGAAGATGAGGCCCTGCAGCGGTGCATCAGGATCGCCCTTCGGTGCGGGGATGCGCTCGATGATCGCGTCGAGTAACTCGGGGACGCCTCGGCCAGTCTTGGCCGACATCGGCAGGATCTCCTCGCGCGAGATGCCGAGGACTTGTTCGATCTCGCCGGCGTAGCGGTCGACGTCGGCGGCTGGTAAGTCGATCTTGTTGAGCACCGCAACAATCTCGAGGTCGTTTTCGAGAGCGAGGTAACAGTTGGCGAGGGTCTGAGCTTCGATGCCCTGCGCTGCGTCGACGACGAGCACGACGCCTTCACATGCTGCAAGACTGCGGCTGACTTCGTAGCCGAAGTCGACGTGGCCGGGCGTGTCGATCAGGTGGAAGGTGTGGCCCTTCCAGAAGACACGAACGTTCTGAGCCTTGATCGTGATCCCGCGCTCACGCTCGAGGTCCATCGTGTCGAGGTACTGGGCCTTCATGTCACGGGATTGCACCGCCCCGGAGATCTCGAGGATGCGATCGCTCAACGTCGATTTACCGTGATCGATGTGCGCGATGATCGAAAAGTTGCGGATCTTGTCCATTTCCATGTCGGATGCAAAGCTATCTGGCAGGTTCAATCCCCTCGCGTCCATGTTCGCCAACTCCTGAGCACCATTCCTGCCTGAGCACCATTCCTGCCTGAGCACTATTCCTGAAGGTGTTCACATGCGATCTACGTTGGGGGAGGGCACCTGGCTCGGTAGAGTTTCAAGGCTGTTCGGGTCCGCTCTCTGTGGCCCGACGAGATCGACAAAGAAGGCATCAGGAACATGGCAAACATCAAGAGCCAGAAGAAGCGCATCCTCACCGATGCCAAGCGAGCCGAGCGCAATAAGTCGGTTCGCGCCGAAGTGAAGACCCGTGTCAAGGCTGCTCAGGCCGCCGCTGGCACCGAAAACGGCGCCGAGGCACTGCGTCTCGCCATTAAGCGCATCGACACGGCCGCCCAGAAGGGCGTCATGCACAAGAACGCAGCAGCTCGCAAGAAGAGCCGTCTCATGAAGCAGCTCCAGTCCACCAACTGAACCACTTCATTTCGACCTGAGCGCCGCGATCGTGCGGCGCTTTTGTCGTTTTCTGGCCACAAGCCTCCTGAAATGGAGACCATTTCTGCGCGCTGGTTCAGCGCGACGGTCTCAGTTTCGGGGTGATTCAGGCCCGTGGCCGAAATGGAGACCGTTCCTCGACGTTAGCGCGCAGTGTTGGTCTCCATTTCGGGAGATGGCTAGCTGAGCTTGCTGAGGCGGGCGACAAGGACTTCCATGACCAACTCGGGGTCGAGTTCCTTAGCGCCCTTCAGGTCGAGATCGGCCTGGGCAAGCCAGATGATCGCACGCTTGCAGTTCGCTTCGCCCAACTTGTTGAAGTTCTGGAGCGCCTTCTTGGCTGGGAAGCCTTTCAGCCCGGTGACCGTGGCTGCATCTGTTTCGTTCCGAGCGCCAGCACCGTCGAGCTTGGCGATTCCCGAGTAGTGGGTGTGCAGGATCGACATAACCTGCATCGGGTGGCGGCCCCCGGCATGGAGCATCCGGCCAAGCAATGTGAGGGCCTTGGTGGTGTCGCCGACCATGATCGCATCGGTGAGGTCCCACGGCGGCACTCCCCCGGCTTCACCGAGGAACGGTTCGATCTGCGCCATCGAGATCTTGGCCTCGGCACCGTACGCACTCGCCAGTGTGGCCAAGATGCCGTCGAGTCGACCAGCGTCCTCACCGAGCCAGAGCGCAAGCTGGTTGGCTGCCGAGCCGTCGACTTTGAGCCCTGACTGCTTGATCTGGTCGTGCACCCAGGAACGCTTGTCACGTCCGGGCGAGGTGTTGTGGACCTTGCCGTTCGCCTTCGCAGCGTCACTGAGCTTCTTGGAGGTCTGCCCACCACCAGCCACGAGTACGACCTCGGATGTGTCGAGCGGGTTGTCGATGTAGGCGAGGAGCGGTGCCACCTCGTCGGTCGAGAACCGGCCGATGTCCCGGGCAATCACGACACGCTTGTCGGCGAGGAACGGCGGAGTCTGCGCCGCATCGACAACACTGCGCAGTTCGTAGTCGGCGGCGTCGAACTCGTCGACCATCATTGAACGGTCGCCGCCGCCGACGAGGTCGTTGACGAGGGCGCCGACCGCCGTACGCAGGATTGATTCGTCGTCACCAGTCAGGAGATGGATCGCCATGGAGAGTTTGATTCTTACCACGACGAACGCCGACTGCGACACAGATCACTGAAACGATAACCACAACTACCCAACCGACCCACGGCCAAACACCTCCTGGCTCCAAACGCTCCCCCAGCAATGCCACCGTGTCGACCCAGCGAGTACCCAACCTGGCGGGAGCCATCAATACGGGAGCCGTCACTGGCAACCAGCCCGCAACCAACCCGGCTGGCATCCCGTAGAGCATCACCGCACCTGCGACTGGAACCGCCAGCAAGTTCGCCGGGATGCTCACCAATGGCAGCCTCCCGAACACCAACGTGACCGGAATCACGACACCCGCTTGCGCACCGAGTGTGATCCCCAGCGGCAACGCGAACGGCCCGAGCGCCTCGAATCGCTTCGCTAACGCCGGGCCCACCGTGATCACGCCGGTCGTCGCACCGACCGACAACCAGAATCCGATCGACCACACCAGCAACGGATCAATCAGCACCAACCCCAGGACCGCCAGCGCAAGAATTCGAATCGGGGCTCGCTCGCGGCCCGTCGCATACGCCATTGCCGACAGCGACGCCATCGTTCCGGCGCGCACGATCGACGGCTCGAAACGCGTCAACGTGACGAACCACAAGATCAATCCGACCGTTACGCCGAGCCGCAGCCATCGCCGCAACCGACGCAGCAAAGGCCCGCACGCAGCCAGCACAAAGGCAACGTTCTGCCCTGACACCGCCGTCAAATGAGAGAGCCCACTCGCCCTGAACCGGTTGATCATCGCCCGCGGCTGATCACGATCGTCGCCGACAACCAGGCCGCGGAACAGTGCACCGTCGTCGTCTGGGAGTGTGGTCGCGGCACGTTCAATCGCCCGGCGCACGCGGTTCGATGCGACAGCAATCGGACCGCCCTCGTTGACGTCGCTTGCCCAGTCGAGGTCGAATTCGCCGACGACGTGCTGCCACGCAACTCGACCGGCCCGCTGCGCATCGAGCTCTGTGCGCCGGCCGCTCACCGAGATCCATTGCCCGCCGCGCCACGCACGGACGCGTAGCTGTTGGGCTCGACCCCGTGACCAGATCTCGTATCGCTCACCGTCGACATCGACGATCACACGTGTGCTCGACGGGTATGGCTGGGGATCGTCGACCAGCCTGACCCAGCCTTCGAAGTGACCGAGCTGGTCGGGTCGGAGCCCATCCCACGAGTGATCCGAACGAACCGCCCCTCCGACAGCGAGCACGATTGCCACGGCTACCAGGACGACCGACCGGAATGGCAGCGTCGCTGCGAACGCCACAGCGACAGCAACCAGCGGTTCGCCTGCCCACACCGACACGGCGACAACGATGGCCAGAACTACGACACCGAAATCGGACAACTGCAACGCTGGGTGACCTCGATCAGCAGCATCGGTGCCGTACGATTCAGCAGCAGTGAGCTCATCGATATCCGCACCTCCACGAGTGTCCGGCGACCGCGGCCGGGACGCTCCGCTCATCGATGGGCCGCGCTGGTATCGCATCCGAATTCGCTCGTGGGGGCCATTGCTCGGACTGCTGTTTCCTGCGCTGATTGGTGGCACGTCGTACGCCACGCTCTACCAGTCAGACGCCGCATGGAGTGGTGCCATTGGCCTGATCGGTGGTGTCGTTGCGGCGCCCGGCTTACTCATCGCCGGCGCCCCATTCGGTGATCGCTCGATGTATCCGATTGCGGTCGCTGCGTCGGCTGTGGCCTGGGTGTTGGTTGGGTTCCTCGCATCGAGGCGGGCCACCCGGCACCCTCTGGCAACGTGGAGCGACTACTGGCGCCATTACTTCTGGATGGCTGCTGGCATCTGGGTCGGCTCAGGCATTGCACTCGGCGTCGCCACCATCTCGCTCGGCGAAGCCCTTTTCTAAAACTCACACCGTCACCAGGTCCCGAATCGATGCAAGCCTTGCGGGGCCAATACCCGGGACGCGTTGCAGATCATCAACGCTCAGGAATGGCCCGTTTCGTTGGCGTTCAGTGACGATCGCCGTCGCTGTCGCCGGGCCGACACCCGGCAGGCCGTCCATTTCTGTCGCTGTGGCTCGGTTGATATCGATCGGCCCGACAGGCAGATCGTCGACGGCGCCTTCGACAAAGGGCACGTCGATCAAAGTCATGGCCGACACCTCTTCACCAATCGCCGGCACATAGATGCGACTCCCGTCGGCAAGCGGCGCCGCAAGGTTCAACGTGTCGACATCGGCGTCACCGGTGACGCCACCGGCCCGATCGATCGCCTCGTGGACGCGAGCGCCACTGTCCAACACGTAGACCCCCGGCGTCAGCACCGAGCCGGCCACATGAACGGTGACTCCTGATGTCGGCGACGTCAGTACCTCCGGAGCGACCGTGATCGGCACCCGCAACGTCGACACGGGTGAACCCGCTGCTTCGACGCGCGGCAGTGCTGCCTCACTCGGGGGTGGAGGTGTACGAACCAACCAGTACGCGCCGCCGCACACGATCAGCACGGCGACCGCCGATGCGATCAGCCGGCTCAACCCGAACCAACCGATCCATGCTTTTGTCCGCTCGGACAGGTTGCGTACAGGTTCGGGACGAAAGACTTCTTCCATGATCGACCTCCTCGACCGTCGGGAACCACGCCGCAGCGCGATTCTCTACATCTGGAAGGAGTCGGTACCAAACAGGATAACGCCTGCGGACCACTTCGTGGCCCACCTCATTTTCAGTACAGCCGTGTAGTCAGCTTGCGGCGGTAGTCGGACGTACGGGGGTCTTCGGCGCCCATCAGTTCGAGAATGTCGACAAACTTTTGCCGTGCGTCGTCGTCCGCTTTGACCGAGTCGAGCAGCGCGGTGAGCTGCGTGTCGTAGTCGTCGGTCTGCGCTTCCCCGAGGCGCGCGGTTGCGGCGATCTTGCGGGTCCGGTCGTTCTCTGGGATCCGGTCGATCAACGCCAACGCTTCGCCGGGCCGGCCATCTGCAACCAGGAGTTCGCCGAGGACACCGATCGTCTCTTCGTTGGCGGGTTCCATTTGGAGTGCGAGGCGAAGGCTGGCTTCGTCGCCAGCAGCGATCAGTTGTTCCAGCGCTTGCTCATCTTGCGACGGCAGCAGCGCATCGATAAACGCTTGGATCTCGTGCACGGGAAGCGCACCCATGAAGCCGTTGACGACTGCGCCGTCTTTCAGTGCGTACACCGCGGGGATCGACTGGACCTTGAACGCCTGGCCGATTGCCGGGTTCTCGTCGATGTTCACCTTGGCGAGGATCACCTTGCCATCGGTCGCGTCGATCACGCCCTCAATGATCGGACCGAGCGTTTTGCACGGCCCGCACCAGGGCGCCCAGAGGTCGACGACCACGATGACCTCACTGGACTTCTCGATGACTTCGGCTTCGAACGTTTCATCAGTGATGTCAAGAGTAACCATGACTGCACGATACCCGTCTTCCCCGCCAGGCTTCCTTCCCGCTCTCCCCTCCCCAGCGCATTCCTTGGATCATCGCAATGCGTCACCGTTGCCTTGAGGCTGCAGACACACCATTGCCTGGATACTGTCAGGGATCATGATCGACAGCGATTACGAACTCCTCATCGACGACTCGATAGTCCACGAGCCGATCCTGCTGGTGATGATGACCGGCTGGATCGATGCAGCCGGTGCGGCAGCAGCGGCCGTCGAAGCCGTGATCGACGAGTGTCAGGCTTCGCCGTTGATCCGCTTCAACGACGACACCTTCGTTGACTACCGAGCCCGCCGCCCCACGATGGAGCTCCGCGATGGCGTCAACACGAACCTCCGTTGGCACCACATCGAGCTCACCGCCGGGCAATCGCCTGGCGGCCGCGACATTCTCGTGCTTAGCGGCCCCGAGCCCGACATGAACTGGCGCCGGTTCTCGAAAGCGATGGGCGACATCGCCGTCGAGTTCGGCGTCACTCAGATGATCGGTTTCGGCGCCTATCCGTTCGCTGCTCCGCACACGCGCGACGCACGGTTGTCTTGTTCATCGCCGTCAACAGAAGTGCTCGACGGCGTGTCGTTCGCCCGAAGCTCGGTCGACGTGCCTGCCGGCATGGCCACTGCGCTCGAGCACACGATGCACGATCGCAAGATCCCCGCGCTCGGCATCTGGGCGCAGGTTCCGCACTATGTCTCAGCCATGTCGTATCCCGCCGCCTCGGCAGCCCTGCTCGATGGGTTCCACGAAGCCACTGGAATCAAAATCGTCGGTGCCGCACTTCGCAACGAAGTTGCCATCCAACGACAACGCATCGACCAGATGGTCGCCAACAACAATGAGCACCAGAACATGATTCGCCAGCTCGAAGCGCTGCACGACGCTGCGGTCAAAGGCGATGCCGACGCAGCGAACGTTGCCGCCGAGATGCGGATAAAGTCCGGTGACGATATCGCTGCGGAGATCCAAGAGTTCTTCCGCGCTCAAGACTGATCTGCAACTGGAATCGGGTTGCGCCCGCGTTGTACGTTCGGTACATGAAGATCGACGGCAACATCGGAACCGACCTGACAAAAGTTGCGGTTCAAGCCCAAGAAGTGGAGGCCTCCGGCTACTCGGGTGCCTGGACCGCCGAGATGGCCCACGACCCGTTCATGCCGCTCCTCCTGGCGGCCGAGCACACCGAAAAGCTGGAGATCGGCACGTCGATCGCCGTCGCGTTCTCCCGCTCACCGATGACGCTCGCCAACACGGCCTGGGACCTGCAGGCGTATTCGAAGGGTCGTTTCGTGCTTGGTCTTGGCAGCCAGATCAAGCCGCACATCGAGAAACGCTTTTCCATGGAGTGGAGCAAGCCGGCCGCTCGGATGCGTGAAATGGCGTTGGCCATTCGTGCCATCTGGAACACGTGGCTGACGGGCGAGAAACTCGAATTCCGTGGCGAGTTTTACCAGCACACATTGATGACACCGATGTTCTCCCCCGCTGCTTCTGACCTCGATGGTTTCGGTCCGCCAAAGATGTTTTTGGCCGGCGTCGGCCCGCTCATGACCGAAGTCGCCGGTGAGGCGTTCGACGGTTTCATCTGCCACGGGTTCACCACCGAGAAGTACCTGCGCGAGGTCACGATCCCTGCGTTGCAGCGCGGCCGCGAGAAGGCCGGTAAAACCATGGAGGGCTTCGAAATCGTCGGCCCGTCATTCGTCGTGACCGGCAACAACGATGAAGAGATCGAGAAGGCCGCCATCGCCACTCGCAAGCAGATTGCGTTTTACGGTTCGACTCCGGCATACCGACCCGTGCTCGACATGCACGGCTGGGGCGGCCTGCAAGACGAGCTCAATTCGCTGTCTAAGCAGGGCAAGTGGGACAAGATGGGCACGCTCATCAACGACGAAATTCTCAACACGTTCGCCGTCGTGGGCGAGCCTGAGACCATCGCAGCCGAGCTCGGGTCCCGCTACAGCGACGTCATCCAGCGGCTGAGTTTCTACGCCCCATACGCCAGTGATCCCGACCGCTGGGCCAACGTCATGGCGGATCTCAGGGCCTTCTGAGTCGGTTCAGCGGCTTGATCTGTCACCGTGCAGCAAGCTGCGGCCGAGGGTCCATGTTGGCTCCGAAGATCTCAGTGACTGCTCCGAGTGAACTCCAGGTCCCCGGCAACTCGCGGGAGTCGCACGACAACCGAGTCGCTGCGCACGTCGATCGTGACCCCCTCGATGCCATTGACCCGCCACAGCACCGGTTCGACGCCGACGATTCTGAACTCTGTCCATGCACTTGGATCAGGCGCAAGGGGATCAATGGTCAGCAGCAACGTCTCGCCGTGCCACTCAGCGCGTGTGAGCGCAACGTTCGGGAAGTCGACGTCGACAACCTGCGGACATGACGCGAGTGGCGCTGCAGACAGCGCCGTCCAGCGGCCGGGACCCGCTGCTTCGGCCGCAGCGAGAAACGCGTTGAACTGACCTCGAGGGTGCGGCTCGCCGAGGCCCATACCCCAGGTGAACTCACCCGCTGATGCGTCCCACGTCGGTTCAAACGATTCGTCCACCGCCGCAGCAACCCGGTCGACAATGTCGTCAAGGCCCCACTCTTTGGCCATCACCAGCGCTGATCCGTAGTTCCGACTCGGATTGAGCGTGGTCACGATGTCGCGGTCGAGTCCCATCGCAGCACACGCGGCGTCAAAGAGCCGTCGTGAGTCCTTTGGGTGCTGCGGCATCGCGTAGTACGCCGTCGTCATCGCGAGACTGACGGGCAGGCGGTGGTGCACGTCGTGCACAGGGTCGTAATACAGCGTTGTCATCGTGGGCTCGACGTCGGCCGCAAGGTCCAGGTAGTGCTCGCAGGCGTACGTCCACCACGGATCAAATACTGCCGCGGCGTGGTCGGTGCCGTGGCGGTTGTCATGCAGCCTCAGACCGAGGCCAGCTCCGGCCAGTCAAAATGGCCAGACCTTCGTGTTTTCTCAATGACACCCGATCGGTGCTGCGAGCCACTGGCGCCGAAGATGATCGGCGATCTGTGAATGTGTCCAGGTGAACGTGTGCTCACCATCACGGATCATCTCGAATGGCTCATTCCACCGATCCTTGTCGTTCGGTCCGTTGGCGACCATCGATCGAATGCCCAGCAGGACGAGAAAAAAGCCCTGGTAAAACAGCATTCCGTCAGCCGCAACAGGGTCCATCTGCACGCCATATGGCTCGATGCCATTCGCGGTCCAGCCCGGGGCGTCATACTCACCCCACAGCTCGGGCGGAATGAAGAGGCGGTACAGGTCGGGGTAGCTGGCCTGGTCGGGGTCGTGTCCGAATTGGGTCAACCAGTCCGCCGCCGACCACCAGCCCGTGTGCCGTTCGATGAGTTGATCGAGAATGGCGACGTACTGCTCGGTCCATGCTGGCGTTCGGTGCGCCATCAGCCCCATGGCGTACGCCGAGTCAACGAGGTCGAAGCGATGCCAACTGGCCATCGGAGGGTCCGACCGATTATCCCAATGCGGATGTGGCTGACCGCGACGCGACCAGTCGTCGGGCGTGTGTGCCTTGCGATGCAGGTAACGCAACCAGCCGAGCGAGCGTTGGGAAAGCTCGCCGGTGGTCATGCCGACATCGTTGCACAGGGTGCACCGTAAACGACCAGTCGGCCAGACCCGCCATCTACTTCGACCCGATCGGCAGTCCAAGATCAAGTCGGCACGAGCATCAACGCCAGTTCAACGCCCGATAGTTCCCGTGACTCTGACGTTTGCTGTGCCCTCGATCCAGCTCTGACCATCGGTCTGCTCGACGGTGGCATCGTTGCCAGGCGTGAAGACGTCAACCTGGCGGAACGCGTGTGTGTTCACGCACACATGCTGCGCAGATACCTTCGAGCGCGAAGTGGCCGGGTTCGAGCGTGAACCCCACCGCCGTGCGGGCTTGCTCAACAAAGGCCTTGACCACCTCAGCTGGGAGCTGAGCGATCCCGCCGCAATCACGACACACCGCAAGAAGCCCGTGGTCGCCACCGAGCCGGACCAGCGACGGTCCATGTCCCGCATGCACATGGGTCACGATGCCACGATCAGACAACACACCGATGGTGCGGTACACCGTCGCCTCGTGAATGGTCGACTCTTCGACTTGGGCAAGCCGTGTTAACTCGGCCGCATCGATCGGACCACCGTGGCGGAGGAGCGCTCGCAGGACAGCGACGCGCGGGCCGGTTGCTCTGCAGCCATGTGCTCGAAGGAGCGCTTCGGCATCGCCAACCGCCCAACCGTCGACAATCGCTGCCCGTTCGTCGTTCAACCGCACGTGGTGAGAATAATCAGTCGGCGCATCATCTTGTGGCGCGTCATCAGTGGGCGTGGCCAACAGTGGCTGCACGACGACGCAACGAACCACCCGCAACGAACGCCAGGATAAAGAAGGTCGCAGCCGTGAGGACGATCGTCGGACCTGACGCGACGTCGAGGTGATAGCTCGCGTTCATGCCGACGAAGCCGCTGACCGCGCCGATCAGGCCGGCGTAGCCGAGCATCCGACCAAAGCTGTCGGTCAGCATGCGAGCGACCACTGCGGGAACCACAAGGTTCGCTGCGATCAGCGTGACTCCCATGACGTTCATCGTTGCCAGCACCGTGGCCGACAGCAGAACCATCAGGAGTCCATCGACCAGCCCGGTTCGCACCCCGGTGGCCTTCGCTACTTCGATGTCAAACGTGGTGAACAGCAGCTGCCGATATCCAAAGCCGATGAACAGCGCTGCGCCAATCGATACGGCAACAATCAGCCAGACATCAGCAAAGGTGACGCCGAGGACATTGCCGAAGAGCAGTGCATCAGCGTTTTGACCAGGCGACCCGTACAACTGCACGAGTGCAAGGCCCAGCGCGAACGATGCGGTCGTGACGACGCCGATCGCTGCGTCGGAGCCGATCGGCCGACGCCGCACGATGCCGCCGATGGCCAGCGCGGTAATGACACCCCAGGCCCCAGCGCCGAGGAACAGGTTGATACCGATCAGACCCGCCACCGCATAGCCGCCGAAGATCGCGTGCGACAGGCCGTGGCCGATGTAACTCATGTTGCGCAGCACGACATAGCAACCAACGACTCCACAGAGCGCCCCTGCCAGGGTGGCGACGATGACACCGTTGCGGAAGAACTCAAACTCGAAGGGTTTGAACAGGTCAGCGGCGAACATCATGCAGATGCGCTACTGATGTCATCAACCAAGAACAGTGGAGAATCAACGACAACCCGCATGCCACCGTGCTCGAGGATGTGCATCGGCGAGCCGTACGTCCGTTCGAGCACGTCGGGGACAAGCACGTCTTCGGGTGCACCGGCACCGATCACACGGGTGTTGAGGCAGACGATCTTCGGGAGATGGGCCGCGATGCCGTTCAGGTCGTGCGTCGTCAGCACGATGGTCAGGCCCTGACGGTTGAGTTCGTCGAGGAGATGCAGTACTTCGTGACGGGTCTTGACGTCGAGGCCCGACGTCGGCTCGTCGAGAAAGATCACTTCCGCTTTCGTAAACAGCGCACGAGCGAGGAATACCCGCTGTTGCTGGCCACCCGAGAGGTCGCGAATGTGCCGATTGGCCAAGCCGTTCAGACCGAGCCGATCGAGCACAGAATGGATCTCGACACGCTCGGCTTTGGTGATCCACGGAGTTCGCAGGCCGCGGGCTCGGGCCATACCCACACACTCAGCAACGGTGACCGGAAAACTCCAGTCGATGTGTTCGACCTGCGGCACCAGACCCACGGCGAGACCTGGGCGGCGATCAACTTTGCCTGACCTGACGGGCACGCTGCCGAGCAGCACCTTGATCAACGTCGACTTGCCCGACCCGGACGGGCCGACGATGCCGATCATTTCGCCATCGGCGATGTCGAAATCGACGTCGATCAAGACTGGCTCAGCGCCGTAGCTGACCGTGACGTTGTTGGCAGCAATCACCGTGGAGGCTGCACCGCGTTGGGAAATCATTGTGGGTAGCTCGCTTCGTCGATTGCGGAGTTGCGGACGATGAACCCGGTAAGGCCACTCGAGTCGCCGCCCAGTGCGTCGGTCATCGTGACGAAGTTGAACTTCATCAAACCGAGCCACGAGTGGTCCGGTTCACCAGGCTCACCTGGGAGGTCATCGTCACGCAGGTCGTCGACGTAGATCGCTCCGGTCTCGTTAGCGACCTGTTCAAGCACGGGTGACGGGAACACTTCCGATCCGAACACGGCAGGCACACCTTCGGCCTTGATCTGTTCGATCAGTTTGATTACGTCTCTGGCAGTCGGCTCACCGAAGTCGGCCGGCTGCACGGCACCGACGACGTTCCACCCGTAGGCGTCAGCGAAATAGGCGTACGCGTCGTGGTACGTGACGAGCTTGCGCTGATCGACCGGGATGGTGTCGAATGTTGCACCAACTACCCCGTCGAACTCGTCGACGATCGAGATGAACGCCTGCAGATTTGTGTCGTAGATCGCTGCACCCTCGGGATCAATGTCGACCATCGTGTCGCGGATCAACTGGGCGTAGACTTTGACCAGGGTCGGGTCGGTCCAGAGGTGCGGGTTTGGCTTGCCCTCTGACTCGGGAAACGAGAAGTCGTATTTGTATTGGTCTGGGTCGATCGTCCGGTCACCCAACTCGACCAGCGGGATCTCGTCTGGAAGATTGGCCTCGGCCAACGCCTTGATCGGCTCTTCGAGCTGCAGGCCATTGATAAACACAACGTCGGCAGTCGAAAGCAGCTCGGCTGCGGACGGCGGAGGCTCGAACGTATGCGAGTTGGTTCCCTCTGGAACGAGACCGACGATCTGTGCACGATCGCCAATGACATTCGCAGCAATAGATGTGATTGGCGCCACCGTGGTGACCACCAGCAGGCGGCCGTCGTCTTCGACTGCACCAGAACCGCCGTCCGACCCACCGCACGCAGCGAGCAATGCGACACAGATGGCAACGGCGCCGAGGCGGCGCTGCATCCCTCTTCCAGGAGAGCTCATCGAGTGACGCCGGGAGGTGGCAAACCGCTTCATGGAGAGAACGGTAGATGCGACCAGCTCGCAGAACCACTCGTGCGACACGAAACTATCGAGATGTGAATTCTGACCGTTCTCAACGGTCAGTGCCATGTCCAGGGCTGAGAAGCCAATCTCGACCACGGTCAAGCAGCCGTTCCGGGGCCGTTGTACATTTGGAATCGCTATGACGATGACCGACAACCTTCCCCACGCCAACTTTGGAAGCGCGCCCTCCAACTTCGCCAGCGCCACGAGAACTCCTGCCGATATCACCGTCGTCACAGGCCCGTTGGACACTGAACAAGCCACCCAACTCCGCGCCCACGCCGAAGCTGGCGGTTCAGTGCTCGTCGCCATCGAGCCGGGTGACGAGGTCGCCCGCGACCTGTGTGGCGTTACCGTTACCGCCGACCTTCCTCGCACCGAATGGTTCGTTACGCTCGGCGCCCGACCCGAGGCCGTCCGCCTCGCAGGCGAAGTGCCGGTCACCTCGATGCTCCGCACGCTGCGACCAGTCGCAGACGAGGTCACCGTCGTGGCGACAACCAGCGTCAGGTTCGACCACCAACCAACCGTGGCTGTCCGCACCGTGGGTGCCGGTCGAATCGTCAGCACCGGTGTCTCCGACGTCGACGCATTGCAAAGCCACACGACACTCGGCCCGTTCATCAGCCGTCTGTTACGCCCGACGTTCGTTCCGTCGACAACGACACTCGGCCTCGCCGTGGTCGGCTACGGCCCCTTTGGTGGCATGGGCTATTTGCACGGCTTGGCCGCCACAGAAACTGAGGGCTTTGCGTTCGTTGCTGCCGCCGACACCTCCGCCGACCGGATCGACGCAGCTCGCGCCGACTTCCCCGACCTCGTCGGCCACGACTCCGTCACCTCGCTTGCAGCCAACCCCGACGTCGATGTTGCGGTGATCGCCACACCGCCGAGCTTCCACGCCACACTCGCACTCGAACTCCTCCGTGCCGGCAAGCACGTCGTGATGGAGAAGCCGATGGCGCTCACCCGCGCCGACGCCGACGAAGTCATCGCAACTGCGCAAGCCAACGACCGCACCGTGACCGTCCATCAAAGCCGGCGCTGGGACACCGACTTCCTTGCCGTACGCCGGCTCATGGAGCGCGGTGACCTCGGCAACGTCTTCAACATTGAGACCTTTGTCGGCGGGTTCGAGCACCCTTGCCGAGCTTGGCACTCCGAAGACTCCATATCGGGCGGCGCTGTCTACGACTGGGGTTCGCACCACGTCGACTGGATCAACCAGCTCTACGGTAGCGCCCCGAGCCGCGTGCTCTGCTCCACCCATACACGCGTGTGGCAAGACACCACCAACGTCGATCAACTGTCACTGTGGATGCAATGGGCCGACGGCCGTGAGGCAACGTTCCGCCAGAGCGACGTCTGTGCAATTCGGCGCCCCAAGTTCCACATCGAGGGCACCGAGGCCACCCTCGAAGGGCACTACCGGCCGCTGCGCACCGAGTCGGTCGTGCCAGGCCGCGGATACGTCGAACACACGTCGCACCACGCCGAGGCCCCCGTCGACCTCCAGCTCGCACGCTTCGACGGCGACCATGGCCTCATCACGTCAACCGTTCGCCCCGCACCCGATCCGGGATGGGGCTTCCACAGCAACCTCGCCAATCATCTGCTGCTCGGCGAAGACCTCGCCGTTCGTCCCGAGCAGTCACGTGACGTCGTGGCCGTGCTCGAAGCAGCGCATCGCTCCGGCAACGATGGCGGCACCCTCATCGAGCTTGACCTGTGAGTAAGCCGGTGGGCATCGGCGTGCTCGGAGCCCGCTCGATGGTCGCCCGCCTCGCAGTCCTGCCGGCCATCGAAGCCAGTTCGAAGGCAACCCTGGTTGCGGCAGCATCCCTGAGCGGCCCGGTGCCACGCCCCTGGGCCCAGGCCACCGTTGCCGACTACCAAGCCGTCATCGATCACCCCGACGTCGAGGCGGTCTATTTGCCGCTGCCCAACAATATGCACCGTGCATGGACCATCGCTGCGGCTGCGGCTGGCAAGCACGTGCTGTGCGAGAAACCGCTGGCGTTGTCGGCTGACGACGCCCGCACGATGCAGGCTGCGTGCGATTCGAGCGGCACGCTGCTCGCCGAAGCCTGGATGACTCCCTTCGATCCGCGCTGGCGTCGAGCGATGCAACTTGCCACCGATGGGCTGGTCGGCGACATCACCGAGATCAATGCAGCGTTCACTTTCACCATCGGGCCGGACGGCACAGACAATTACCGGTGGAGCCCGGACCATGGCGGTGGCGCACTCCTCGACGTCGGGATCTACTGCCTCGGCCCCGCCGTCAAGCTCTGGGGTTCGCAACCCGCCGTGATCGAGTCGTCCATCGATCTCGCTCCAAGCGGCGTCGACGCAACAACCACAGTGCAGCTGACCTGGCCCAGTGGCCAAGTGGCCCGGGCGAGGGTTTCGTTCGTCGACCCCCAGCAGCAGCGGCTGGAGATCGTCGGAGTAACCGGTCGTATTGTCCTCGACGGTGATGCTCACACCGGCGGGCTGAACGCCAAAGTGATTCGAGTTGAGTCCGAGACCTCGTCAGAGCACTCGATCGAAGTCGAGCCTGGCGACCCATATCTCGGGATGATCGATGCCTTCGCTGCAGCGGTTCGAGGGACCCAGCGTTGGCCTCGCCCGGTCGAGCGCAGCATCGACATGCTCGAACTCCTCTCACAGATCCGGACCAGCGCCCAATGACCGATTCGCACACCCTTGAACCGCGCCATCAGCATCACGAACTGTCGTCGGGCGTCAGCATGCACGCCGTGCACTGGGAACCTGCGGAGCCGACTCTGCCGCCCTGCCTGCTCGTTCACGGCCTCGCTTCGAACGCTCGGCTCTGGGACGGCGTGGCCCGGCGCCTGGCCGCGCTCGGCCACCGCGTTGTTGCTATCGACCAACGCGGTCACGGCCACTCGTCTAAACCTGATGGCCCATTCGACATGGCCTCCGTCGCCGACGACCTCCGGCTCGTCATCACCGAACTCGGCTGGCAACGGCCACTCATCGCCGGCCAGTCGTGGGGCGGTAACGTCGTCATCGAATTTGCCCATCGGCACCCCGGGGCTGCATCGGTGATCGTGTGTGTCGACGGCGGCTCAATCGAGCTGCAGCGGCGGATGCCCGACTGGGAAGTCGCCAAGGAGCAGATGGCACCACCCTCGCTGATCGGCACACCGATTGCCAAGCTGCGCGAGTGGATGACCACGTCGAACGCCGACTGGCCGGCCGAGGGTATCGAAGGTCAACTCGCCAACTTCGAAGTGCGCGACGACGGCACCATCGCCCCGTGGCTCACGCTCGAACGGCACCTGCTCGTGCTCCGCGGCTTGTGGGAGCACATGCCGTCTGACCTGTACGCCTCGATCACCGACCCCGTACTCTGGATCTCAGCCGACAACGGCCAGTCCGAATGGACCGAGGCGAAGCGCGCCGGAATCGACGCTGCCGTGTCCGCTCTGGCGACGAGCAGGTCAGAATGGTTCAGCCCCGCACATCACGACGTGCATGCACAACATCCGGCCGAAGTCGCGGCACTCCTGCACGGGGCCGTCACCGACCCCGACTTCTTTTGACCCACGCTTCTTTTGAACCACCGAATACAGGAACCGATATGACTGCACTCCCCCGCCTCCTCGTCATCATGGGTTCGGGCGAAACCGCACCAACGATGACCACACCGCACCGTCGTGTGTTCGAACAACTCGCCGCAGCAACGGGCGGCCCTGTGAACGCCGTACTCCTCGACACCCCGTTCGGGTTCCAGGAAAACGTCGAGATCCTGGCTGCCAAGACCGCCGAGTACTTCACCGACGCAGCGCACCGGACCGTGGAGATTGCTGGCCTTGCGCGAACCGATCACGGCGATGTTGTCGCAATTGAAACTGCCATCGCGAAGATTCGTGCCGCCGACTGGGTCTTCGCCGGTCCCGGCAGCCCAACCTTCGCCCTGCGCCAGTGGGCCGACACGCCGATTCCGCAGGCCATCGCCGACAAGCTGCGCAACGGTGGCGCTGTCGTGTTCTCTTCCGCCGCAGCACTCACGCTTGGCCGCAAGACCATTCCGGTCTACGAGGTCTACAAGTCTGGCGCCGATCCGTACTGGGTAGACGGGCTCGACGTACTGAGCGAAGTCGGCCTCCCGGTCGTCGTCATCCCGCACTACGACAACAAAGAGGGCGGCAACCACGACACAAGCAAGTGCTATCTCGGCGAGCGGCGTCTGGCCCTACTCGAACCCGAACTCGACGACGATGTGTTCATCCTCGGCGTCGACGAGCACACCGGCGTGATCATCGACCTCGATGCAAACACCGCCGAGGTCGTCGGCAAGGGCGGAGTCACACTCCGCAAGGACGGTGTGTCGACTCGCATCGAGACCGGCGAAACCGTCCCCTTCAGCACACTGCAAGCAGGCCCTGCCATACCGCGGTCAGACCGTGGCGTGACCGACCCGGCCGAGTCTAAAACTGGGGTCACACCGAGGTCTGGCCTCGAGATAACAGTCGGTGATGATGCCGCAGCGATTCCCTCACTCGCTGGCGATGCCGCTCGACTCGAAGCGGACTTCGACGCAGCCCTCGCAGCGCGCAACGCCGACGGCGCGGTGAAAGCAATTCTCGATCTCGACTCCGCAATCCTGCAGTGGTCGCGCGACACGTTGCAGGGCGACGAGATGAAGCGGGCTCGAACTTCGCTTCGCTCCATGATCGTCCGGCTCGGTGGTGCCGCAACCGCCGGAGTGCGCGATGTACGCGAAGTGCTCGGCCCTGTCGTCGAAGCAGCGCTCGCCGCACGCGTCACCGCCAGAACCGACAAGGCCTACGCCGTGTCAGATGCCATTCGCGACAACCTCATCGCTGCCGGCATCGAAGTACGCGACACCGCTCACGGCGCCGAGTGGGTTCTGGCCGACTGACGAGTCAGTCGGCGACCAGGTCAGCCGACCAGCGGCTGACCTGGAACCGAACGGTCAATCCAGGGTGACGACAGCGTCGGCCTTGAGCTGCTCCACAGTGAGGTGGCACTTAATGCTGTGACCGACCGACAGCTCGACCATCTCCGGCTCGGTGACCTCGCAGAGGCCAGCGATCGCACGATGGCAACGTGTATGGAACACGCAGCCGGGCGGCGGGTTGGCCGGCGACGGGATGCTGCCGGTCAGCGGGATCCGGTTCTCAGCGACACCATCGATGCTTGGCACTGCGGAGAGCAGCGCCTCGGTGTACGGGTGGTTCACACCCCCAAACATCGTTTGAGTCGCGCCAATCTCCATGATCCGCCCGAGATACATCACTGCGATGCGATCTGCCAAGTACCGCACGACACCAATGTCGTGGCTGATGAACAAATAACTCGAGCGCGCTTCGTTCTGTAGCTTCGCCAGCAGGTTGAGAATCGCAGCCTGAACCGACACATCGAGGGCCGACGTCGGCTCGTCGCAGACGACCACTTCAGGGTCGCCAGCAAACGCACGCGCGATGGCCACACGCTGTTTGAGACCGCCAGACAGTTGCCGTGGACGCATGTCGAGGTGACGAGATGAGAGCTGCATGCCCTCAGCGATTTCCTCGACCCGCCGGTCCGCCTCAGCACCCTTGATGCCGGTGAGCTTGACGACGCTGCGACGCAATATGCGCCGCACAGTCCAGGCCCGGTTGAGCGCCGAATCAGGGTTCTGGAAGACCATCGAGATCGCTCGCACCGACTCCTCGATTCGAGACGTTGCCTTATCAGCCATCGTTCGGCCACGCAGGGTGATAGCTCCGCCTTTGTCGGGTGCGTGGACGCCGAGCATGGTCTTCGCAAGGGTCGACTTGCCGGAACCGGACTCGCCGACGAGCCCGAGGGTCTCGCCCTCTGCGAAGCCTAGGTTGACGCCAACAAGCGCTGGAACGTCGTGGCCACGTTGACGGAAGGTCTTGGAGACACCCTCAACCCCGATGACCTGTTCGGTTCCGATGTCGTACTTGACCATGACCTTCTCAGGTTCTGGAACCTCGTCGATCCGGTCCGCATGATGACAGCGCGTCCAGTGCCCGTCAGAGCGTGGGATGATTGGCGGTACATCAGTGCGACAAAGTTCGGTCGCGATCGGGCATCGATCGACGTACGTGCAGGTCGGCAGCGAGGCCCCAATCGGCGGTGCCGAGCCCGGGATCGAAAACAATTCGCTGTCCGTTTTACGCAGACCGCGCCGAGGGATCGAGTTGAGCAGACCTTTGGTGTACGGATGACTCGGGTTGTCGAATACTTCGGCAACAGTGCCTTCTTCAACAATGCGGCCCGCGTACATGACGCCGACGCGATCGCACATCGTGCGGATGACGCCAAGGTTGTGCGCAATCAGCAGAACTGCCGAGTTCAGTTCGGAACGGAGCTCCCGGACCAAGTCGAGCACTTCAGCCTCGACCGTGGCATCGAGTCCGGTCGTCGGCTCGTCGAGGACCAGCAATGTCGGATCGCAGGCCAAGCCCATCGCGATGACCACACGCTGCAACATGCCCCCCGAAAGCTGATGCGGATATCGCTCCATCACACTCTCCGGAGCGGCAATATGCACCCGTTCCAAAGCGGCAAGAGCGGAGACACGCGCCTCCGCCTTCGACTGACCCATCACTTGGAACGCTTCGGCAACCTGCGTTCCGATCTTCAACACCGGGTTGACTGCCTGCACCGGGTCCTGGAAGACCATCGAGGCGCGCTCTGCCCTGAACTTGCGTAGCTCTTTGGCTGACATAGCGGTGAGCTCTTCGCCGCCGGACAGCACGCGCCCAGCGTCGATCACGCCATTGCTCGGGAGGTAGCGAAGCGCTGCGTACGCCGTGGTCGACTTGCCGCAGCCCGACTCACCGACGAGGCCGTATGCCTCGCCCTGGCGCACTTCGAAAGTTACACCGCGCAAAATCTTGCGCGGCGTGCCGCGCACGACGTACGACATCTCGAGGCCATCGATAGCCAGCGCTGGCGCTGCGTCTAGATCTGCTGGCTCGGGCGTGTGGGAGTCGGTCACGGTCATGAGTTCACTGCCTTGTCGATCGAGTCGGCGATCAAGTTGACGCCAATGACGAGGCTGGCGATTGCCGCCGCCGGGAAGATCGACGGCCACCAGATCTCGCGGGCGATTTGTTCGTAGTTCTGCGACACGTCGATGCCCCAGTCAGCGTCGGTGATGTTGCCACCGACGAAGCCAAGGAATGCCAACGTCGTATACGTGAAGATGGCGTAGCCGAGGCGGACGGTTCCTTCCACTACCACGAGCCCGATCACGTTGGGCAATATCTCCCGGGTGACGATGAAGAGGCCCGACTCGCCGCGCATCTTTGCCGACATGACGTAGTCAAGGTTGGACTCTGCGATTGCCGCCGAACGGATCGTGCGAGTGATCGCCGGCACGAAGAGCACAGCAATCGTTCCAATGATCACGGTGGTCGAGCGGCCGAAGGTGAAGATGATGACGATGGCCATGAGGATGATCGGAATCGACAGGATTGCCTCGATCACACGGCTCAGGATCTCGTCGACCCAACCCTTGTAGTAGCCCATGATCAGGCCGAGGAATGTGCCGACCACAATCGCGACGGCGGTGGACATCGGGGCGATCGTGAGGATCTTGCGGGCACCGAAAATCACTCGGGTGTACACGTCCCACCCGTTCTTGTCGGTGCCGAGCCACGCCTCGCTGCCCGGCTTGACACGAGGCCCTGCCTCGACGAATTCTTTCGGGTCGAATGATGTCAGAATCCCCGGCAGCACGCTGGCGATGACCCAGAATCCAACGATCAACATGCCAACGATGAAGCCAGGGCTGGTGTAGAGCACACGGAGCTGTTCTTTGCGGATCTGTTTCTTCCCTTCACCGGGCACTGCGGTCTCGGCCGACTGAGCGACCAACACCGACTCGTTCGGGGTTGCCGAAGTCGCATCGGCTTGCTCAGGTCCGATCATCATTTGTCTCCCAACGATTGGCGTGTACGGGGATTCATGTAGGCGATCAGAAGATCGGCCGAGAGTGTGGCAAGCATGTAGATGACGGCGACGACGAGCACCCCGGCCCGCAGGACCGGATAGTCGGCGCGGTTGACGGCTCGCAGGATGAGGTTGCCGACACCTGGATAACCGAACACCCGCTCCAGAGCGACCATGCCGCCGAAGAGATAACCGAGCTGGGTACCGAGCACCGCAACGGTGGGCTGGAGTGCATTACGGGCGATGTGCTTGCGGAACACCTGCGGTGTCGACAGCCCACGCATGAACGCTGTGCGGGCGTAATCGGAATCGAGCGCAGCGATGGCGCCAGCGCGAGTAACGCGGGCGATGTAACCGAAGTACACCATCAACACGGCAATAACCGGCAGCAAGAGATGCTGGATCTGGACCAGCGGGTTCGCCCCGGGCGGGGCAGCAGCCTGCACCTTGAAGAAGTCGACCGGGACGGCGAGGAAGGCCAGCAGGAACACGCCAGCCACGAAGTCGGGAATCGCGGAGAACGCAATACCAACATTGATGATCGTGCGATCGATCCAGGTGTCTTTTTTGTAAGCCGTGATCAAGCCACCAAGCACCGAGAGCGGCACGATCACGATCAGAGCGAGAATCACCAGCTTGACGGAGTTGCCGAGCGAGGTCCAAACCAGGCTCATGACGGGTTCGCCGGTAGCGACGGAGAAGGAGTCGCCGAAGTCGAGCGTGAAGACCGACTTGACCAGCTTCGACAGCTGAGTCAGAACCGAATCACGCAGACCCAACGATTCGCTGACCTGCATGAGTCGCTCGGGCGACGCCGTGCCGCCCGCGATCTTTCGAGCAGGGTCGCCAGGAGCGATGTTGGGGATCAGTGTGACGATGACGAGCAAGAACGCCAAAGTAACGAAGGCGAGCATGAGTCGCCTGACGATGAATCTCAGCACGTGTTCCTTCTCTGTCTTTCGAATGGTTGGTCCTGTAACGACGAAGGGCGCAGCGGACCAGTCCGCTGCGCCCCGCCGTTACGACGACCCGGCGTTGGCCGGAGCGGGATGTTGGGTCAGCTCTTCGTCACATTCTGCAACTGCAGGTGACCAAGGGCTGTGGTCTGGAAGCCGTCGATCGCGCTACTCGTTGCCGAGAGGTAGTTGAAGAACAACGGATAGCACGCCGGGGCGTCCTCATGGAGCAGACGTTGGATCTTTCCGACTGCCGTCTTCTGACCAGCCACATCGGTGGCGCTCTGGTAGTCCTTGAAGTAGCCGTCGAATTCGCTCGAGGCATAGTTCGAGGAGTTCCAGTCCCCATCGGTGGCGAGTGCACGGCCGAAGAAAATGTCCGGGGTCGGGCGGTGGCCATAGTCGACGATGCCGATCGCAGCCGAAGCGCCGCAGGGGCGACCCGGCCCACCAGACTCGGGCTGAGTTCCCCAGCTTGCGCCGGTGCACCAGTACTCGCCGTAGAAGTCCGAGTTCGGCGTGACGCTCACCGGCGTCTTGATGCCAACGGCAGCCAGGTTTTGCTCGATGATGGCCGCAACAGCAGGAACCTCACCAATGTCGCCGACCTGAATTGGCATTTCGATGCCGTCTGCATAACCGGCGTCGGAGAGCAGCTGCTTGGCCATCTCGGGGTCGTACGGTCGCTGTTCCTGGGTCTCGTCGAAGAACGGCAGCGTCTGGAAGATCGGGTGGTCGTTAGCGATTTGAGCCTGACCCTCGTACACCGTGCTGATGAGCTGTTCGCGGTTGATGGCGTAGCAGACGGCCTGACGGACGCGGGGATCAGTGAACGGGCCACCTTCGGGCAGTTGCGTGTTGAACCAGATCTGGCGGTGGTTCGACGACGCCGGTCGCAAAATTTTGAAACTATCGTCTTCGAGCAGCGTTGCGCCGTCGGAGATCGAGAAGTCTTGGATGATGTCGAGTTCGCCAGCGGCGAAGGCTGCGACCTTGGTGCCGCCAGTCTCGAAGCCCTGCAACGTGACGCTGTCGAGCTTGACTGCGCCACCCCACCAGTTCGGGTTCGGAATGAACCTGGCACGGAACGACGACGGATCCCAATCGTCGAGCATCCAGGCACCAGTACCGGCCGGGCGCTCGCTCAGCGTGGTGCCGCTTGAGTAGTCGACCGGGGTGACCAGCGATTGCGGGTTGAACAACGACACGAGGACCGGCAGGTTGCCGTTCGGCGAGTCAAGGTTCACGACCACGGTCAGGTCATCAGGTGCTTCGGTGCCACCGGCACTGACGACGCCGGCAAGGCCAGCACCGGCTGCCACCATGCGCTCGATAGTGGCGACGACGTCGGCAGAGGTGAGCGGGCTGCCATCTTGCCAGGTGACACCAGGGCGAAGCTTGAAGGTCCACTGGCTGGCGTCGGCGTTGGGCGCCCACTCGGTGGCGAGCGCAGTTGCGGCGATGTTGCCGTCTGAGCCGAGACCGACGAGATACTCGAAAGACTGCGACACTACGGCGTACGTGCCGAGGTCAAGCATGTTGACTGGGTCGAGGCCCGAGGTGGTGTCACCGCTCTGGATGCCGGCGATGATGTCGGTCTCCCCACTTGCAGCATCGGTGGTCTCGGTCTCCTCACTGGCAGCAGCGGTGGCCGGTGCAGAATCGCCGTCGCTATCTCCGCACGCCGCAATGATGCCACCCATGACCGGTACCGACAGACCGATCATCGTGCCGCGACGAACGAAGTTGCGACGGCTGACCTTTCCTTGAGCAAATGACTCGATGAGATCGAGCTCGATCGGTCCCACCGAACGACGTGTTTGATCCAAACGTTTGAAATCCATCTGTAAATTTCCCCCTAGAAGAGCTTGAGTTCGAGCCGAAGGCTGACTGCCCTCGACCCCTCGACCATACCCAACTCGAACCCTGTGGACAATTTATTCACTGGGTTGTCGAAGTTCTGGCCGAGGTGTTCCACAATGTAGCACGGTTCCGCATTGTGGAATGACGCCCGTCACAGCCGGGCCGTCAACGGCTCACAGCGTTGCGAGGCCTGCAAGCCATCGATTGACGTTGTTCCCAAGCGAGGCCACGTCGTACCCGCCTTCTTGCACCACCACGGTCGGCACGCCAAGTTGCGCGACAAGCGCTCCTTGTGCCTCAAATCCGTCGGCCGTGACCGCGAGATCCGAGATCGGATCGTTGTGGAAGGCGTCGACACCGAGCGACACCACCAGCAGATCGGGCGCGAACGCGTCGATCGCCTGGAGCGCCCCGGCGAGCGCCACCCCATAGTGGTCATCATCGGCTCCAAGCGGGAGCGGAACATTTACATTCGCTCCCCGGCCGCGACCTGAACCAATTTCGTCGGCGTAGCCGGTGATGTACGGATAGGCCCGTGCCGGATCGCCGTGCAGCGAAACGTATTGCACATCGTCGCGCCGATAAAAAATCTGCTGAGTGCCGTTGCCATGGTGGTAGTCGACGTCAAGCACCGTGACCTTGGAACCAGTGGTCGACACCGCATGATGCGCCGCAACGGCTGCGTTGTTGAAGAAGCAGTACCCGCCGTACAGCGACATCGGCGCATGGTGTCCCGGGGGACGACACAGCCCATACGCGGCTCGCTCACCGCCCAACACAAGCGATGTCGCGGTCAGTGCGACATCGACCGCCGAGGTGGCAGCTTCGAAGGTGCCCTCGGTCAACGGCGTCGTCGTCTCGAAGCACCACCGGCCAAGTTCCGTGTCGATGCCATGGTGGGCACGAAACTCACCGATCCCCTCCATTAACCCAGGCATTCGGAAGAGATCGGGCACTACGTCATGCGTGCCCGGGTGAACCGCCTGGTACGACGCCCAGGCATTCGACAGGAACCGCACAAGACCAGGATCGTGCACCGCCTCGATCGGCGACACACCCCACCGGTCGGGCTCACGAATCTGATGTACTGCGTCAGCAGCGAGCACCTGGTGGATCGCATCCGCGCGTCCGGGATGCTCGAAGGGATCCTGGAACCCCGACGACTCGATTTCGGCAAGCGGAGCGTGCTGCCGCTGACGAGATGGTGCCGAGACGACTAACACGGCGCTATTCCCCTGTACTCAAGACGACTCAACACGACTCAACAGCTCAACGGCTGATGCCTGATGCCTGCTGCCATCAGGGCCAGCCGGCGAGCGTTGTCGTCGGCAAGCACAGCGGCAAGCGTCAACTCGAGACCGAGGTCAGATGAGTCACGGTACGCATCCCATTCGATTGCGCCGGTAGCCCATTTCTCCAACCGGTTCATACGCGTGGTGAAAACGTGCCGAGCAAGTCGTTTGACGTCGCAGTCGATGACGAACAAGCCATCGGCCGCTGCCTTGGCGAAATCGGCTTCGATAAACGCCACGACACGGTCGCCGACCTCCCCCATGCCGTGCGAGCCCGGGCCCTGCTTCAACGTCGAAAAAATCGGTCGCCACACATCGGTCGCCGAGTCGAACTCGGCGTCGAGCGCCGCGAACAGCGCACGGGTGGTGTCGATCGGACCATGTGCGGGCTCGGCATCGAACTCGATTTCGAGCTGATCGAGGCCATTACTGACGAACGCAACGAGCAGACCATCGCGGTCACCGAACTGGTTATAGAGCGTGGCGACAGCGACCCCGGCCCGCGCTGCGAGTTTGCGCATCGTGAGACCTTCGAGGCCGTGCTCGGAGATCAGCGATCCAGCGGCAACGAGGACATCGCGACGCTTCTGCTTCTGTCGACGCTCCCAGCCATCTGCCATAGAAACAGTATCTTAGGATCTCCACGCAGGAGGTCAGGTACGCCAGGTTGAATCACCGTTTTCGTGATAGCCCTCTACAACCAAGCAGCCTCGGTGCGACAGGCCGTCGGAGCGGCGCGCTGTTGAGCAGCAGGCCCCACCTACAGTAGCGGTGATGCCCAATCAGGAAATGATCACCGAACCGGCACGCGTGACCGCCGTGCTGGCAACGGCCGATGTGGTCGTCGTTGGCAGCGGGCCGGCCGGGCTCGCTGCAGCACTGGGCGCCGCTCGTGCTGGCGCAAGCGTCGTACTGCTCGAGCGGCACGGCTGCTTCGGCGGCAACATCACCGCCGTGGGCGTCGAGGGGTTTGCGTGGTATCGCCATGAGAACACGGTCGACACCGAAGGCATCGGCATCGAGTTCGAAGAGCGGGCAAAGGCAATGGGCGCCGCCCAGCCTGAGCCACAATCCAACAGCCACGCGCTCGATGGCGAACTGTTCAAGTACGTCGCTGACGTGCTCGTGCAAGAGGCCGGCATCCACCCGATCCTGCATGCCACCGTCGTTGCTCCCGTGATGGACGACGATGTGCTGCGGGGCGTGATCATCGAGAGTAAGTCCGGTCGCCACGCCGTCCTCGGTAAGCGGATCATCGACGCGACCGGCGACGCCGATATCGCTGCTCGAGCGGGCGCACCGGTCCACCAGGCGCCTTCCGAAGAATTGATGGCCGCCTCGGTGATGTTCCACCTCTCGGGCGTCGACAAGCAGGCCTTTCTTGCTGGCGTCGCCGCCGACCCGCAGACGTACGCCGACTGGGCCGGCGGCGAGTGGACCATCGAGACAAGCGGCAAAGAAGACGAGATGTTCTCGCCTTTTCTTCGCAAGCCGTTCGAACAGGCCATGCAAGCAGGCGCCATCCCTGCCGATCTGACCACGATCGGCGGCACATGGGGCGCAATCTCTGATCAGGGCGACCTGACCTATCTCAATCTCGTGCACCTTCCCAACGTCGACGGGACCGACGTCGAGAGCTTGACCGCCGCAGAGATCGAAGGCCGGCGCCAGGCAGTGCTAGCAGCCGCGGCACTCACCGAGTTCACACCCGGTTGCGAGCGAGCGAAAATTCGCAACTTCGGGATGAGCGTCGGCATCCGTGAAACCCGCAAGATCGACGCGGTCTACAACATGACCGACAATGACGTCCGTGGCGAGGGCCGCTTCGACGACAGCATCGGCATCTTCCCCGAGTTTATCGACGGGTACGGCATTCTGATCTTGCCGACCACCGGCCGATACTTCCAGGTGCCCTACCGGGCGATGCTCCCCAAGGGCGTCGACAACCTACTCGTCGCCGGTCGCTCGATCGGCGGCGACAAGGTCAGTCACGCAGCCGTCCGTAACATGATGTGCTGCACGGTGAGCGGGCAGGGAGCGGGCGTCGCAGCGGCAATCTCAGCGGCCACGAGCACCTCGGTCGCCGACGTCGACATCGCTGCGGTTCAAGCCGAGCTCACGCGTCAGGGTGTCCGTATTCACTGATCGACGCGCAGACGCGCCCTCAGCTGTCGAATAGTGCGAGTTCCTCGTCGAGGTATTCGGTCTTACACTTGCTGCGCTGCAGCTTGCCGCTACTGGTCTTCGGGAGTGTCCCGGGATTGACGAGCATGATGTCGCGCGGCGGCAAGCCACTGACTTGGAGTGTCCGTTCGTGGATCCGGGCACGAACGTCAGACAAACCGCCGGAGCTGTCGGTCGGACGTACTTCGGCCACGACGACGACGCTCTCCTTGCTCTTGTAACCGTCCATGCCGAAGGCAATGACGTTGCCGGCGCGCACACCGTCGAGCAGCCCGACAGCACGCTCAATGTCTTCGGGGAACACATTGCGCCCGCCGACGATGATGACGTCCTTAATTCGGCCGCACATGACGAGTTCGCCATCAAGGATGTAGGCGAGGTCACCGGTGCACAGCCAGTCGTCGTGGAAGAGCGCAGCAGTTGCGTCTTCGCGCTTGTAATAGCCCGGCGTGACCGATGTTCCTCGCAGCAGCAGTTCGCCGACGTGCCGTTCGGGCAACTCTTCGAACGTGTCGGGATCGACGACCTTCATCTCCAAGCCCGGCACCGCGGTACCGAGCAGGGGGAGCTCGCGCGCAAGGATGGCGAACTCGTCGGGGTCAGCGACCTCGATCGGCTTGGCGACTCGCTGGGTCTCAAGAACGATGCGATCGACCATGTCGGTTCGTAACCCACGTCCGCGCTTCGGGAACGATCCAGCGATCGCAACCTCGGCCATCCCGAAGGCCGGGAAGACTCCGCCCTCGGGGAATCCGAAGCGGGCGGCTTCGGCAACGAACGCAACGACCGCCTTCGGGTCGACAGGTTCAGCGCCTGAGAGCGCCAGGGTGAGGTTCGACAGATCGAGACCCACCATCCGCTTCAGCGCACGAGTCGCGAGCACCCAAGAAAAGTTCGGTCCAGCCGTCGCCGTGCACTTGTAATCACTCAGCCACTGCATCCAGTTGCCAGGGTGAGCCAAGAAGTCTTGCGGGGCAGCCTGCACGAGATTAACGCCCTGAGTCATTGGAATAGCGAGGAAGCCGACAAGGCCCATGTCGTGGTAGAGCGGCAGCCACGACATCATCGTTTCGTCGGGTCCGATCTCCGCCGCTTCGAGCGCCGCGTCGATGTTCGCCGATAGCACTCGATCCGGGATCATCACGCCCTTCGGTTCGCTCGTCGACCCACTGGTGTACTGCAGGATCACCAGACGCTCTGGGTCATGATCTGGCAGTTCGAGCGCATCGCCCGTTGGCACGTTCGGTGCACCCGGCAGAACCGACGCCATCGGTTCGATCGGCGGGTCGCCCTCCGTTTGGGTGTAGAAGTCGGCGAGCATGTCGTCGATCAGAACCAGCTTCGCGTCGCCGTGTCGGATACGACCGCGGGTGCTGTCGATGAACGCATCGAGTGAGCCCATACGCATCGGCAAGGGAAGCACCATCGAGGCAATGCCTGCCAACCAGCAGCCGCGCACAATCGTCATCAGCTGGCGACTCGTCGGGCCGAGGACAGCGACGTGGTCGCCAGGAACTAAGCCCTTCGCCTGCAGCGCCGCGCCCACAGCGCGAGCGTCGTCGTGGATCTCGCGCCACGTGACCAATGCAGGTCGACCGTCGGCATCGAGGTCACCGCTCAGGACGGACTGGCCGACGAAGCGAACACCCGTGCCAAGATCGGCAGCAGCTTCCAGACGAGTGATCGTGGAGTCGATATGAACCATGGTCCAAGACGGTACAACGTCAGCGACAACCCGCTCTCGCCATGTCACGCTCCGGTCAGCCCACCGCTGACACGTTCGTGTCACACCGAGGTCTGCTCAGTGTGGCAGCCGGCCTACTGGCTGCCGTTGAGCCGCCCCGGAAGGTGGTGCATGGACCCGCCCCGCACTTTCACTTCCTGAGGCGCGCATTGATGGCAGCCGTACTCGAGGTGAATACCCTGGATCGACATCTGGGTGCCACGTGACTTCTCGAGGATCACCTGCGGGAGATGGTACAAGTCGTTACCACCGCAGATCGGGCACTTCGGCCGCGGGTCCCGAGTCCACTGCACCTCGCAAACGGCACAGGTGAGCCGCAAGGTGCCGTCGCCAGTTGGCTCGCCGTTGATGTGCTCGTCCGACTCGCATGTCGGACACACGATGTCGAGTGCCATATCGGCATCGTAGGTGCCGCTCTGCCTCTGCGGGGAGCTCACCGACGTGGACGTGCTCGGCGAGGATCACGGCTGCGGTTGGAAATTGGACACCAAGAGCGTGACCCCTCTCAGAACCCAATGAAACCTCGCGGCGTAGCTGTGATTATTCCATTCGTCCGCCCGAGCGGCAATGATGGATCTATGCCTGACTTCCGCACCCTCACGCTCGACAGCGGCCCCAGTGCAGGACAGCCCATCCTCCTCGGGCACAATGACTTCTGGACGAAGTCGCTCGATGAGCGAGACGCAGCCTTCGCCCAACTGCGCCACGAGAACACCGAGGGTGCCGGCATGTGCTTCCACGAGGAACTCTCGGTCATCGAAGGCGGCATCGCCGGGCCCGGGTTCTGGTCAGCTGTCAGCTACGACGACATCCGCCAGATCAATCGGATGCCCCACGCATTCTCGTCGGCGGCCGGCATCACGCTTGGCGAGGCACCGCCCGAGACACTCGAGTTCTTCGGATCGATGATCGTCCTCGACGACCCACGCCACGCCAAGATGCGCATGCTCGTCCAGAAGGGCTTCACCCCGAAGACCGTTGCACGCATCGAAGAGTCAGTGCGCGAACGTGCCCGCAAGCTGGTCGCCGAAGCGAAGGAAATGGGCGAGTGCGACTTCGTCGAGCAACTCGCGGCACCACTCCCCCTCGGCGTGATCTGCGACATGCTCGGCGTGCCGCGCGAAGACGAACAGCAGATCTTTGACTGGACCAACCTCATCCTCGGCGCGAGCGACCCCGACTTCACAATGGACCTGCACGAGTTGATTCTCGGCGCCGCCGGGATGTTCGACTACGCGCAAGCCCTTGGCGAAGAGCGGCTCAAGAACCCGACCGGCGACATCGCATCGATCCTGATGCACGCCGAAGTCGACGGCGAACGGCTCACGGCTGCCGAGTTCGGTTCCTTCTTCATCCTGCTTGCGGTGGCCGGCAACGAGACCACCCGCAACGCCATCTCATGGGGCATGCATCAGCTGCATCATCACCCCGATCAGAAGGCGCAACTTCGCGACAACTACGCCGAGCTGTCGATGCCAGCCGCTGAAGAGATCGTCCGGTGGGCATCGCCGGTCATCCACATGCGCCGCACTGCCAACTTCGACATCCAAGTCGGCAACACGATGATTCGCGAGGGCGAGAAAGTCGTCATGTGGTACTGGTCGGGCAACCGTGACGAGAACATCTTCACCGACGGCCACGCCTTCGACATCAACCGAGCGAACAGCAAGGAGCAGGAAGGCTACGGAGCTGGCGGCCCGCACTTCTGCCTCGGCGCGAACCTCGCTCGCCGCGAGATCCAGGTGATGTTCAAGGAAATCTTCACCCAGATCCCCGACATTGCGATCACCGGCGAACCCGACCGATTGGTCAGCGGCTTCATCAATGGCATCAAACGCATGCCCTGCTCTACTTCGGGTTGAAACCGATCGGGGTTCGTGGGGAGCACAGCCCGTAGGATCGAACGCCGTATGAGCGACACCGACATCGACAGCCAATCCGGCTCCAGTATCGACACTCCGGAATATCGATACACGTCGGCGCTCGCGCAGGATATCGAAGTCGGTTGGCAGGACTTCTGGGCGGAGAACGGCACGTTCCACACACCCAACCCCGTTGGCGCACTCGCCGATCCCGACCGCACCGAGCCGCTCGGCGAGAAGGTGTTTGTCCAGGACATGTTCCCGTACCCGTCCGGCGTCGGCCTACATGTCGGCCATCCGCTCGGGTTTATCGGCACTGACGTCTACTCCCGCTTCAAGCGGATGACGGGCCACAACGTTCTCTACACCATGGGCTTCGACGCCTTCGGCCTGCCTGCTGAGCAGTACGCCGTGCAAACCGGCCAGCACCCCGCGATCACCACGAACGCGAACATCGCGAACATGCGTCGCCAGCTGCGCCGGCTCGGTTTAAGCCATGACATGCGACGATCTGTGTCGACCACCGATCCCGAGTTCTACCAATGGACGCAGTGGATCTTCAGCCAGGTGTTTAACGCGTGGTACGACGACTCGCCCGACGTCGATGGAGCACGCCCGATCAGTGAACTGATCGAGATGTTCGAGTCAGGTGAGCGCACCACACCCGGCGGCACGCCCTGGGCCGCCCTTTCGGCTGCCGAGCGCAACGTGATCATCGACGACCACCGCCTCGCCTACATGTCCGAGGCGCCCGTCAACTGGTGCCCCGGTCTGGGCACGGTCGTTGCTAACGAAGAAGTCACCTCCGACGGCCGCTCCGACCGCGGCAACTTCCCCGTGTTCAAGCGCAACATGCGCCAGTGGATGATGCGCATCACCACGTACGCCGACCGGCTGATCGATGACCTCGAACTGCTCGACTGGACCGATGCGATCAAGGCGATGCAGCGCAACTGGATTGGGCGCAGCAACGGCGCCAAGGTCGACTTCGCCTCCGAGGCTGGCCCGATCAGCGTCTTCACCACGCGGCCCGACACGTTGTTCGGCGCGTCGTTCATGGTCCTCTCCCCCGCGCATCCGTTCGTCGATCAACTCGCCGACCCAGCCCGCACACCTGGAATAGCAGAAGAAATCGCTGCCTACCGGACACAGGCGGAAGGCAAGAAGGAATTCGAGCTGCAAGACGACACACGCGAAAAAACTGGCGTGTTCACCGGGGCGTACGCGACCAACCCGGTCAACGGTGAGCCGGTGCCGATCTGGATTGCCGACTACGTCCTGATGGGCTACGGCACCGGCGCGATCATGGCTGTCCCGTGCGGCGACACTCGCGACTTCGAGTTCGCCCGCAAGTTTGATTTGCCGATCCCGGCAATCCAAGAGCCGCCAGCATCTTGGTTCGAAGAGCGCGGCCTCGACGTCACGCTCGACACCCGCCAGTGGCCCGAAGCCTTCGTCGGCGATGCCCCGTACGTGAACAGCACGAATGAGCATCTGCAACTCGACGGGCTCGTCAACAAGGTCGAAGGCATCGCCGTAATGAACGCGTGGCTCGAGCGATCTGGGGCCGGCGAGACCACCGTCAATTACAAGCTTCGCGATTGGCTGTTTAGCCGCCAGCGCTACTGGGGCGAGCCCTTCCCGATTGTCTACGACGCCGACGGCAACCCGCACAGCATCCCCGACTCGATGCTGCCGGTCCTGCTGCCCGAGACCGATCAATTTGCCCCCCGCACGTTCGACGCCGATGACGCGATGTCCAACCCGGAAAGCCCGCTGGACCGGCTCGACGACTGGATGAACGTCGAACTCGACCTGGGTGACGGCATGCAGACCTACCGTCGCGACAGCAACGTGATGCCGCAGTGGGCTGGCTCGTGCTGGTATCAGATGCGCTACATCGATCCGCTCAACGACGACCGGTTCTGTGCCGTCGAGAACGAGGAATACTGGATGGGCCCGCGCACCGACGTGCGGCCCGATCATCCCGGCGGCATCGACCTCTACGTGGGCGGCGTCGAGCACGCCGTGCTGCACCTGCTGTATGCCCGTTTCTGGCACAAGGTCCTCTTCGACCTCGGCCACGTCAGCTCGGTCGAGCCCTACGCGCGTCTGTTCAACCAGGGCTACATTCAGGCGTACGCCTTCAAGGACGAGCGCGAGATCTACGTCGAGGCCGCCGAAGTCGTTGGCAACACCGATGACGGTTGGACCCACAACGGCGAACCAGTCACGCGTGAGTACGGCAAGATGGGCAAGAGCCTCAAGAACGCCGTGTCGCCGGACGAGATGTACGAGGCCTACGGCGCTGACACGCTGCGCCTCTATGAGATGACGGGCGGGCCGCTCGACTCCTCACGTCCCTGGGAGACTCGCGACGTCGTTGGCATGTACCGCTTCCTGCAGCGGTTGTGGCGCAACGTCATTGATGAGTCGACCGGCGAGTGCACCGTCGTCGACACGCCGGCCGACGAGGACACGCTCAAGCTGCTGCATCGCACGATCGACTTCGTTCGCACCGAGATGGACGAGCTGCACTTCAACACCGCGATCGCCAAGCTGATCGAGCTGAACAACGCTGTCACCAAGCTCGACGCCACGCCACGCGAGGTCGCGGAACCAATGGTCGCGATGCTGGCGCCGCTGGTCCCGCACATCGCCGAAGAGCTGTGGCGCAAGCTCGGTCACGGCATCGGCCGCGATAACGGGGGCACGATCGCCTACGTCGACTTCCCGGTTGCCGATCCGTTGCTGCTCGTCGACGACACAGTCGAGCTGCCGATCCAGATCAACGGCAAGGTCCGGAGCCGGGTCAGCGTTGCCACCGATGCCGACAAAGCGACAATCGAAGCCGCAGCGCTCGCTGACCCGAAAGTCATCGAGGCCCTGGCGGGCGGCGAACCCAAGAAGCTCATCGTCGTCCCCGGCAAGATGGTCAACATCGTCGTCTGACTCGGTCTGTCGACCGCCCATCTCTCGTTTGCGTGACGAATTTGGCTTGCATTCGCACCAAAATCGTCACGCAAACCGAAACATTAGGCGTCGACATTGAGGGTTGGCAGGATGCGGTCGAGCCACTTCGGCAGCCACCAGTTCTTCTCGCCGAGCAGTTCCATCGTGGCGGGCACGAGCAACATCCGGACGAGGGTGGCGTCAAGGAAGACCGCTGAGGCGAGGCCGAGCCCGAACATCTTGATGACTCGGGAGTCTTCGAGCACGAAGCTGCCGAACACCACGACCATGATCGCTGCCGCCGCGGTAATGACACGGGCCGTTGCAGCGAGGCCGTCGGCGACCGAGTTCTTTGCGTCGCCGGTCCGGTCGTACTCCTCGCGGACACGGGACAGCAGGAAGACCTCGTAGTCCATCGAGAGGCCGAACACGATGGCGAAAAGCATCATCGGGAGGAACGGTTCGATCGGGCCGCTACCGGTGCCGAACAAGCTCACACCCCACCCCCACTGGAACACGACAACGATGATGCCGTAGGCGCCACCGATCGATAGCAGGTTCATGATCACGGCTTTCAGCGGCACCAAGATCGAGCGGAACACCATCATGAGGAGTAGGAACGACAGACTCAACACCGCGATGAAAAACACCGGTAGCCGTGCGCTGAGATAGTCAGAGAAGTCGATGCTCGAGGCCACTGCGCCGGTCAACTTCACGTCGAGACCAGAGTCGGCAACCGCATCCGGAATCGTCGTCTCGCGGAGGCTCCGGACGAGCGTCGAGGTGGCTTCGTCCTGTGGCCCGGTCTCAGGAACCACGAAGATCTGGAAGGCCTGCTGGTTGTCTGACGGGATCGGACCCAGCGCTCGGGCCACGCCGTCAGCACCGTTCAGTGCCACAACAAGATCTTGCGCTGCAGCGAACTGTGCAGGGCTGTCCACTTCCGCTACAGCGAGCAGCGGGCCATTGCTACCCGGACCGAATCCTTCGGCGAGAAGCTCATAAGCGTCGCGGGTCGTGGTGCCCTCGGCGAAGGTGCTCTCGTCGCCGAAGCCGAGACGAAGCCCCAGAACGGGGAGGCTCATGATGAGCAGCAGGAGCGTCACGCCGATCGCCACCGGCCACGGATTGCGCTGCACGAAGTGGCTCCAGCGGTACGACCAGGTTTTGCGCAGCGGCTTCTCCTGCCGTGGCGGCAATTCCTTGCGGAGACCCGGGATGAAGAACGACATGATCAGGGTGACCAGCGACAGGACGGCAAAAATGGCAGCAACCGGCTGGAATCTGAGGCCGACGGCCAGCAGTGCCACGGCGACGAAGCCGGCCATGACCAGGCCGCGCCAGCGGGTGACTTCGACTCTCGGGCCGGCGAACCCGATGAGCGCTGGCAGGAGCGTGACCGAAGCGACCATCGTGATGGCGACAGTGACCGCAGCGCCGGTGGCCAGCCCGTTGATGAACGCCAACTGCATGACAAACATGCCGAGCAGCGAGATGACGACGGTCAGGCCGGCGAAAAGCACAGCGCGGCCTGCGGTGTCGATCGCACGAACTGTTGCGTCGTGCGATGACAAGCCTGCTCGCGTTCCCTCTCGGTACCGGGTGACGATGAAGAGGGCGTAGTCGATGCCGACACCGAGGCCGATCATCGCACCGAGCGTCGTGGCGAAATCGGGGATCGATATCACATTGGTCAGCAGCGTGATGGTGCCGACGCCAATTCCGACGCCGAACAACGCCACGCCGATCGGCAGGCCCATGGCCAGCACCGAACCGAACGCGAGGATCAAGATGACCACGGCGAATGCGAGGCCGATGAGCTCCGACTTCGGCGGCTCGAACTCTGCGAGTGCAGCGCCACCGATCTCGATATTGACACCGTCAAGTTCAGCCACCTTGACGAGCGCCTCGATATCCCGGCCGATCTCACTCGCCCGGAGCTCATCGGTGTTCTCGTCAAAGTCGATACTGGCGTAGGCAATCTGCCCGTCTGGGGCAACGAGCCCACGTTGCTCACCGATCGACGAGTACGGACTCGTCAGGGTGACTTCGTCAAATGCGGCAATCCCTTCGAACAGTCCAGACATAACCGACTCGACCTCGGCATCGCCGACGCCCTGCTCCGCTTCAAACACGATCGACCCTGACAAGAAGCTGCCACCCGCACCGAAATTGTCTTTCAAAATCTCGAAACCAGCGAGCGAGTCGGAGTCGGGGCTCTCGAACGAACTCTCAGACGAGCTGCCGATTGCGCCGACGGCGACGAAGGTTCCGAGAAACAAGACGACCCACGCGAGCAGCACAGCTCGGCGACGACGGAATGCGAACGAACCAAGCCGCGCCCACACCGTTGCATCAGTACCTGGCAGCGTGATGACTTCGGAGCGCTCTCCCCTATTGGACAGTTTGTTCATGTTGGATATCCTGCCGAGTAGGATGTGGAAAGGCAAGGATCCGTCCGCCATCGTGTCCAAAGACACAACCCATGACCCTCAACGCCAGCTCCTCCGATCCAGATGCACTGGACCTCAACGTCGATCCTCGGATCGAGCGGTCGCGCCAGGCCGTGCTCGACGCTGCGGTTGCGCTGCTCTTCGATAGCGGGCCCGACGAGGTCACCCACGCCAAGGTCGCCGCTGCCGCCGAGGTGAGCAGAACCACCGTCTACAAGCATTACCCGCATCGGTCAGACCTGCTCCATGCCACGCTCCAAGCCGTCGGTAAACACGTGCCACCCGCGAGCGAACTGACAGGCATCGTGCGCGATGACCTCGTCACCCTGCTGACCAACCTTGCGTCAGATCTCCGAGACGAGGGGCGCACGAAGATGATCGCCGTCATGATCGAACGGGCACTACACGACGACACTGTCGGCACCGTCCGCGATCGTTTCATCGCCGAACTCGTCGAAACGTTCACGGCGATCGTCAGGCTGGGAGAAGAGACCGGCCAACTACGCGCCGGCGTCGTGCCGATGCAGGCACTCGGTTCAATGGCAGGCTCATTGCTTTTCCATCGCCTGCTCGCGAACGAAGCCGTCGACGACCAATTGGTGGCCGACGTGGTCGATTCGTTCGTCAAGGCAAATGGACCCGCTTGAACGGCGAGTACGGAAATGACCTGGCGATCGACGTCAACCGCGACTACCTCTGAGCCTGTTCGACTCACACCATCCCGGTCATCTCCTGGATCGTGTTGGTGGAACACAAGAAATCCGGCTCAGATTCCGTCGCCAGTTCCGCAAGCTGGGGCCTTCGATCATCACCCTGCAAGAGCAGCCACGGCCGGGGCTACGCATCGGTCAGGTCTGTCACATTCGCCGATGTTCCTTGTGAGTGTGCTGCACTTTTACCACTCAACGTACGCGCCGAGCACCGGTGCGACGCGCATTTCCTCAGGGACGCGATCGGCACCAATGGTGCGGTCAATCTGTTCGTGGAGGTGCCAGATCCGACGTTCCTGATAGTTGATCGGAATGCCGGTCAGCGCGGGCGACTTCATCGACGCCTGTATCGGCGCCATGTTCATCTCGTCCTCGGCCATGATGCTGTTGTAGCCCTGACGCCGCTGCTTCCAATGCTCGGGCAGGTTGTCCGGATCGAAGCGATCACCATCTTCGGGAAGCGCGTAGTAAATCCAGTCGAGGCGGGTTGTGTCTTTATCGATCGGCCAGAAGACGTTAATTGGGAAACCAAACGCTCCGAGCGGGATAATCACGTTGGGAAAGATGTTGACCGCCGTACTCGTGCAGCGAACCATGTCCGGCAGACCCTCGATCACCGGGAACGGGCCAACATCGATCGGTTTCCAGTCGTCCCAACGCTCCATACCGAGCCGCTCGGCGTTCTGCTTCGAGTATGGCGTGATCATTCGGCTGTGCCCGTTCGGGTACAGCCCCATCGCTGCACCTCGATTGTCGAGCACACTCACCCCGTCATGGGAGTGGACGTGCTTGAAGTGGTACACCTCGAGAAATGCTTCGGCGGTGACTTTCCAGTTGCAGGGAATAATCCGCGACTCGCGGTACACCTCTCTGAGCTGCTCCCCGCCGAATGGGTCGAGCATCTCGGCGAGTGGCCCAACCCAGTCAACCAGCGGCTGCGCATCGAGGTCCCGGTTGACAAAGATGAAGCCGCCGTAGCTGTCGCAGCTCGCCTGGGGAAGACATCGCTGCTCCCAATCGAGATCGATGAAATCGCGTTCGTCCGGCACGCTAACGAGTTGTCCGCCGTCAACCTCGTATGTCCACGAGTGGTACTGGCAGCGCAGTCGACGAGCCGAGCCTCGGGCATCGCGGACGACCGGTGCACCGCGGTGCTGACAGGTGTTGTAGAAGCAACGGACGACACTGTCAGTACCGCGGACCAGGAGCAGTGGCACCCCGAGGTCGCCGAACGTGAAGTAGTCGCCAGGGTTCGGAACATCCTCGAGCCTGCCCGCGATGACCCAGGTGTGTGGCCACAAATGCTGCTGTTCGAGATCGTGGAACGTTGTACTGGTGTGCCGGGAGGTCGGTATGTCGTGGAACGATGGAAACCCTTCGGGTGGCGCGGTGCGCTCGAACTCGTAGGCCATGTCGGCCCGTATTCGCTTGATCCATTGCTCGTCCATAGTGCGGCGGCCTTCAGCCCACCAGCTGCTGAACGGCCGAGACTCCATCGAGATCAACAATGGCCTCGACGGATCGACGGAGCAGCTGGCGCGTCATCCGCTGGCTGGTCTCCGGCAAATCCTCGTACCCGGCGTACGAAGCAAAGCCGTACATCATGCAAAACGCTGCGGCACATCGAACGTCAAACATCAGCTGATCGACATCACGCTCGACACCACGGGCTGCCAGTTGATCGACGTACCGATGCACCATGTCGCGTTCGCGCCCGGCGCGCGTCTTGCGTTCGAGTGACTGGCTCAGGAAGTAGGCGAGGTCATAGGCGCCGTTGCCGACCGCCGTGATCTGGAAATCGAAAATGACCATGTCGTCGTCATCGTCAAAAAACATGTTGTCGGTGCGCCAGTCGCCGTGGAGCAACGTTGCCGATGTACTCATGAGGTCGAGCATCTGAGGAAGGTGATTGGCCCACGAGTCGCCAAAACTGATGAGCTCAGGGGTGAAGAGATCCGCAGCATGCTCTTTGGCAGCTGGCCAACCGGCGGCGTGGAGACCCGGCAGTGCTGCAAGGTGAATTGGGTTCTGGAAGGAGATGAAGGTCTCGGACAGTGCGTCGAGATCAGGCGACGAGAACCAGGTGGCGTGGAATGCCGAAAGCGCATCGATCGCGTTGAGCGCCTGCTCCCAGGTCGCACCGCCCGAGGGATCCGCTCGGGACATACCGCTGAGGTCTTCCATCACCAAACAACAATTCGACTTGTCGGGAGCCATCATCGCGGCGTGGATCTTTGGCGTGCGGATGGGCGACCGCGGAACAATCTCGGTATAGGCCTTCACTTCACGTTCGTAGATGTTGAACGCGTCTGCAATACCTCGCTGGTGCGGGATTAAGGTCGGAAACTTCACGATCACCGTGGCCGGCCCAACACCGGCGCCGTCGTAGCCCAGTGACGACCGGCTCAACTGCGACAGCAGTCCGACGCCGACGGCGAACGGCTCGCTCCGTATCGAGGTCACCCGTGTCTTGTCGTCTAACGCTCCACTCGTGCGGAGCACCTCGGTCATCCAGTCGACGGTGACATCGTCGATATCGGACGGCACGCCCATCTCATGTCCTGCGATCACACCCATGCTGTCCTTCATTCTTGCGCCTGGTTTCTGATGATTCTGTAGAACCGCGATCCGCTGGAACGACTGACTCAGATGACGGGAACTTCGGTGTGGCGACCGAAGACACCTGCCATCGTGTTCATCATCTCGCCGAGCGTGGCATAGGTACGCGATGCCTCAATCAGCGTCGGCATCAGATTGACCTCGGGATCGGCGGCCTCGGCCGCCAGCTTCGCCAACACTGCGTCGACCGATTCCTGGGACCGATCGCCGCGCACAGTTTCGAGCCGCTTACGTTGACGGGTCTCGTCTGCATTACTAATGCGGAGCGTTTCGATCTGCGGCTCATCGTTGCCTTCGGTGAAGTTCGAAACCCCAACGATGATCCGCTGACCGGAGTTGAACTTTCGCTCGAGATCATATGCAGAATCGGCGATGCGGCTCTGAAACCAATTCTCGTCAATGCCCGCGATGCAGCCTTCGAGCATCGACCCCGACCCGAAGTCATCGAGTTTCGCAAAGATCTCCTCGGCCTGACGCTCCATTTCATCGGTGAGTTCCTCCACGAAGAACGAGCCTCCGAGCGGATCGGCCACATGGGTGACGTTCGTTTCATAAGCAATCACCTGCTGAGTACGCAACGCAATCCGCGCGCTCTTCTCAGTCGGCAGCGCCAGAGCCTCGTCCATCGAATTGGTGTGCAGGCTTTGCGTCCCACCAAGCACCCCAGCCAAGGCTTCGATAGCGGTGCGCACAATGTTCACTTCTGGTTGCTGCGCGGTGAGCGAGACTCCGGCTGTCTGGGTGTGGAATCGCAACTGCATCGATTTGGCGAGCTGCGCTCCATAGCGATCGCGCATCCACCGAGCCCAGATCCGGCGCGCCGCGCGGAGCTTGGCAATCTCTTCGAAGAAGTCGATATGTGCATTGAAGAAGAAACTGAGTCGCGAGGCGAAGGCGTCGACCGGTAGACCAGCCTGCAACGCCAACTCGACGTACGCAAACCCGTTCGCCAGCGTGAACGCCAACTCCTCAGCTGCAGTCGATCCGGCCTCGCGGATGTGATATCCAGAGATAGAGATCGAGTTCCAGCGAGGCATCTCCGCAGCAGTAAATTCGATCGTGTCCCGAACCAACCGCATCGACTGACGCGGCGGAAACACGTATTCCTTCTGCGCCTGGTACTCCTTCAAAATGTCGTTCTGGAGTGTGCCGCCGAGCAACGACCGGTCGACCCCGGCCTTTTCTGCCTGGGCGACGAACATCGCAAAAATCGGCGCAGCCGGGCTGTTGATTGTCATCGACGTGGTGATTTCTCCCAGGTCGATACCCGCATACAGATCCTCCATGTCGGCAAGGCTGTCGATGGCCACGCCACAGCGTCCAACCTCACCGAGCGACATCTCATCATCAGAATCAAGCCCGAGCAACGTCGGCATGTCGAACGCCGTCGACAGACCTGTGCCACCTGCTTTCAGAATCTCCTTGAAGCGCCAGTTCGTGTCCTCAGCAGTGCCGAACCCGGCAAACATCCTCATGGTCCACAGCCGCGACCGATACATCGACGCATGCGGCCCGCGGGTGTACGGGTACTGGCCCGGAAACTCGCCGTCATCGGGCCCGTACACAGGTTCCAACGGGACACCCGACATCGTCGAGTAGTCGGCCTCGCGGCGCGGCGCCGCGTCGAAAGCCTCCTGCCAGATCGCTTGATTCGTGCTCATGCGACAACCCTTCTTCCGTAGGCGGCAGGAGTCCGCCCGTACTCGTCGACAATGTTGAACTCGACAGCGAGGTCTTCGACCCACTGGATCGTGCCGCTGCGATCCATCAAATCGTCCGCCGTCGCAAGCGCTGCTGCAGTTCTCCCGACGGCGAGCGGAGTCTGGGCGGTGTCCATTGCCAATGCATCGACACCTCGCGCCTCAACGATGAACTCGGTCGACACGCTACCGGGATACAGCGTGACGGACGCAATACCCTTGGGTTCGAGCTCGATAGCCATGTCGGCACTCAGCCGATCGAACCCAGCTTTGCCCGCGCCGTACGACGAGCTGAAGTGATAGCTCTGCCCACCGGGCGACGACACATTGCAGATGAACCCGCCAGGGCCAGCGGCGAACAACAGCGGGGCGGCGTGCCATGCAGCGACGTAATGCGCCCGCAAGCCGATGCCAACCTGGTCGTCCCAGATCGACACTGGGTGATCCCAGAAGCCTCCGCCCCACGCCGGCGGATCAGGAATTTTGTAGACGTTGTTCACCAAGATGTCGAGTTGGCCGTGATCGTCGCCGACGCGTGCGAAAAGTGCTGCGATCTGAGCGTCATCGCCATGATCAGTCTGCACTGCGACACCATGGCCGCCCGCCTCATCGACGAGCTGTGCCGTCCTGTCGACGGTCAACTCGCCGTCACCGGTGGAGCGTCCGGTGATGTATACGGTGGCACCCAGTTCACCGAGGGCAATCGCCGTGCCGCGTCCAATACCTCGACTCGACCCGGTGACAACCGCGACCTTGCCGGCGAGCGGTTGCGTCATGTCGACGCTCCGGCAGGAACGACGTCGACATCGAGTCGCGTCAGCCCACGCAAGAGGAAACTGGGAAAGTATTCGAACTCATTCGAGTCAGGCAACGTGAAGCTGTCGAGGCGCTTCGACAGCTCTTCGAGCGCCACCCTGCCTTCGAGCCGCGAGAGCGCTGCGCCCAGACAGAAGTGAATCCCTTTGCCGAATGCAAGATGATCGCGCAGGTTCTCCCGGTCGGGGTTGAAGGTGTCGGCATCCTCGTAGAGCGTCGCGTCGCGGTTTGCCGATGCGAAGACGATGACCAGGCGAGCGCCCTTCGGAATGTGGACGCCCTCGAGCTCGTGGTCTTTCGTGGATATCCGGAACATGCCCTGTGTCGGTGTGGACAGTCGGAGCGCTTCTTCGATGATGGCAGGCGCCCGTGATGGGTCGTCTTTGAGTTTGCGCCACTCGTCGGGGTTTTCGGCGAGCATCCGGATCGTCTCGGTCAGCAATTTCGTGGTGGTCTCGTTGCCTGCAACGAGCAGCTGCTGCACCATGCTGAGCATCTCGGCCATGTCGAGCGGGCGCTTGTCGGTGACATCCGGATCGTCATCGTCGATGCGCGCGTTGAGCAGGTTGGTCAGCAAGTCGTCTTGGGGTTCGATCCTGCGTTTCTCGAACTCGGAGGCGAAGTAGTGCTGGTACTCGTTGACGCCGCGTTCGGCCTCAAGGCGCCTCTCGAGTGGGATATCGGTGCCGATTCCGGCGATCGAATCGTCAGACCACCGCTTGAAATCGGCCAACCGATCGTCGGGAACGTTCAACGCATGGGCAATCACCTCGACGGGCAACGGCACCCCAAACTGCTCGACATACTCGATCGAGCCGCTGTCGATCCATGAGTCGATCAGCCGTGTGGTGATTGCCCGAATCACTGGTTCGAGCTCGGCAATGACCTTGGGGGTGAATGCCTTTGAGATCAACCGGCGATAGCGCGTGTGGTCGGGCATGTCGGCGGTGAGCATCGTGGGCACGCGCGGGTAGCCGTCGGCCATCACCTCGGCCATCTTGGCTCGATCATCAGGCGGTAGCGGCATGCTTGCCCCGCCGAACATCGACGAGTAGGTCTCGACGTCGCGGATCACCTTGAGGACAAGGTCGTACCTCGTCACGAGATACATACCCATCGATTCGAGCAACATGACCGGTTGCTCATCGCACATTTGGGCATAGTGCGGGAACGGACACTGCAGCGTGTCAGCGTCGAAGGGATTGAAGGTAGCCAAGTCGTTGGTCATGTGATGTCTCGTCTTTCAGTCGATTCAGAGTTCAGCGAGTGTTGCTTTGAGCGTCGGGAGTTCCAAGCCCCGTGCCATGATCTCGTCCATGCCACCGACGACGCCGGTGATGTTGGCGATCACAATGTGTTCGAGGCCGTTCTTGGCGTAGCCCTCGAACTGTGTTGCCAGCTCGTCAGAGTTTCCAACGAACAGGACCTCTTTGACCATGTCGAACGGGATGGTTTCGGCGAGGTCACGCAGGTCGTTGGCGTCGAGGTCGTGGATGATGACATCGACGAAGCCCTGCGACTCGTTGCCCAGCGGATGCTGTAGGCCGTGCTTTTCCCAGATGTGACCCATCGCGAAGAGGCCGAACAGCTTGCCAAGTGGCTCAGCTTCGAACATCTCGGCGGCCTTGTCCTGGCTCTCGGAGAAAAGGACGAACGGCAGCAGCGAACTCTCAGGGGCAGGGCGGCCGGCAGTCGCCGCGTGATCAGCGATGACTTGGCGCTTCGCGCCGTACTCCTCGGGGTCCATCCACCAAGCAGGGATCCAACCATCGCCGTACTGCCCGGTGAGGCGCAGCATCCGCGGGCCGTGCCCGGCCACCCAAACGGCGGGCGACCCGCGACCTTCTGCTTGGAGCGGTAGGCCCATGCGCCCGACGCCCCCATCTGCCATCTTGCCAGTGTCAAGCAGTGACCGCAGATCGCGCAGTACGTCTTCGAGGACACTTACCGGTTTGTCGAATGGATATCCAAACGGGAGCAGGCTCTCGGCTTCGCCTGATCCAATGCCCAAGATGAAGCCGCCCGGGTTGAGGTCGTTCAGCGTGAGCGAAGTGCGTGCGAGATCGGCTGCACCGCGCCGTGTGGCGTCAGTGACCGAGATGCCGAACGGCCGGTCGGTCAGGGTGCCGACCTTCGCTCCGTAGACAAACGGGTCGTAGAACGCGTCGGGATCGGCGGCCAGGGCTGAGAGCGGCGTTTCACTCCACAGATCGGGGTGAAAAACGCCGAGGATGTGATCGGGCGACCAGTACGAGTCAAAGCCGACCTGCTCGTAGACCTCGAGCATCATCGCAGTGCTTTCCCAGGGGAACTGTGAAGGGAGATTGATGCCAACTTTCATGGTGTGTCTCTTTCTAAGTGTGAATTCGTGTAGGTCATGGGGGTCCGGCTGGTTTGAGTCGTCACGTGCCGGCAAGCCGTTCGACGATCGGCGCGACAGCTTCAGCTGTCGACTGGCCGAACGTCACATAGCTGATTCCGTACTCGTCTCGGCGAGATTGCAGCTGCTCGCAGATCGCATCAACCGATCCGATCAAGGCGTGCGGATGTTCCGCCAGTTGTTCTGGTTCGAGTGCAAACATCGGCGCCATTTTGGCGAGCGTCGCCTCGCGTTGGTCAGTGACGACGGTGAAGTACGCCCCGATCTCGATCTCGATGTCATCCAGGCCACGACCGTCGGAACGCTCGCTCACGCCCGCCTTGACCCACTCGATCTTCTGCGCCGTGAGTTCGGCGGTGCTGCTGCCAACACCACTCGGGCCGATCTTGCCCGAGCTGTTGTTGAAGTTGAGGCTCACGATGTCGGCCTCGCGGCCAGCAATACCGAGCACCCGCTGGGCTCCACCGCCGATCATGATCGGCGGCATTCCCTTGGCGGGTTTTGGCACGCCTTCGAAGCCCGCTGCATTCACGTGCTCGCCAGCCACATCGATTTGCCCGTCACCGAGATGCGCCCGAATCAGGCCGAGGGTTTCTTCCATTCTGTCGAGCCGAATACCAGCGCGATCCCAGGGCACCCCCATCGCCTCGTATTCACCCTGAAGCCACCCGGCACCCAGACCTATTTCGAGGCGTCCTTCGGAGAAGAAGTCGAGAGTGGCCAGTTCTTTTGCAAACATCACCGGCTGGCGATAGTCGGTGCAGAACACGCGCGCCCCAATGTTGATTGTGCTCGTTGCCTCGATCGCCACAGCCATGGCAGGGATCGCCGCGACGTTCTGGATCGGGTGGTTCGTCGCCGTGAGCGCAGGGCCAGGGCCGATGACATGATCGGCGACGCTGAACGTGCCAAAACCCATCGCCTCGGCGCGACGCGCCTGATTGCGCCAGTCGTCCGGTGTGTCAGCTGCGTAACTTTGCAGGCCGAACCTGAACGGCTTCGTCATTTTGAGAACCCCTAAGAAATATCGCGATCAGACCAAACCGGCCCGCTGATATGCGAAGCTAGTCGGTGAGTTACTTTACAGACGTACGGAAACTACCGGAGGTGTTTTACATGACGTCAACCGAAGCGCGGATTGCCGACCAAAACCCGGCGAACAAACTCGGCGAGGCCGACACGCGCCTCACCTTCTGCCGTGTGTGTCACGCCAGTTGCCCCATGGAGGTCGATGTCGTCGATAACCGCGTCGTCGCAGTCCGCGGCGTCATGGATGATCCCCTCTTCGAGGGCTACACCTGCATCAAGGGTCGCGCTATCCCCGACCAGATGGCTGACCCCAATCGCCTTCGCGCTCCGCTCCGGCGACGGCCCGACGGGACGTTCGAACAAACCAGCAGCGGCGCCGCACTCGACGACATCGGCACCGAACTACGACGCATCATCGACACCTACGGTCCACGCGCCGTCGCGTCATATACCGGCACTGGCGGGTACCAGAACTCCGTCGCTGTTCCTGCTGCACGTGCATTCCACCAGGGCATCGGCTCCCAATCGTTTTACACGTCGGTCACCATCGATCAGCCCGCCAAGGGATTGGCGGGGTTCCGCCTCGGCGGGTGGGAGGCTGGATACAACAGCTTCACCGACTCCGACGTCCACATGGCCATCGGCTACAACTCCCCCGTCTCGTCGTATGCGCCGATCGGCGGCCTCCAGGGCACCAACCCATTCGTCGTCATGCGCCAACGCAAAGCCGAGGGTATGAAGCTTGTCGTCATCGACCCGCGCCGCACCGAGCTCGCTGGCTTCGCCGATATCCACTTACAGATCCGTCCCGGCCAAGACCCGGTGCTCTTGGCGGGCATGATCCGAATCGTCCTCGAAGAGGGTCTGCAAGATCACGAGTTCTGCGAGCGGTGGATGAGCCAAATGGCCGAACTCGCAGCGGCGGTTGAACCGTTCACACTCGAGGTCGTAGCGCAGCGGTGCCAACTCGACGCCGACGACGTGCTTGTTGCCGCGCGCCTGTTCGCGGCTGGTCCGCGAGGCACAGCCGGCACCGGCACCGGCCCAAACATGGCAGCACACTCGAGCCTCACCGAGCACCTCGTCATGGTGCTCAACACCATCCTCGGACGCGTCAACCGCCAGGGCGACCTGCTCGAAAACGGATTGCTCCTCTACCCCGAGGTGCCCCACCGCGCTCAGGCCGTCGCACCACGCCCACCTGCCGAGGGGCCTCGTGCTCGCATCCGCAACCTGCGGGGCTACCGCGGTGAAATGCCAGCGGCCACGCTGTGCGAAGAGATCTTGACACCGGGTGATGGCCGTATCCGGGCGTTAATCGTCAGCGGCGGCAACCCTGCCGTTGCGTTCCCGAACCAGCAGCTCACGCTCGATGCGCTCCAGGACCTCGAATTGCTGGTGGTTATCGACTATCGAATGACGGCCACCGCCGAGTTTGCTGACTACGTCATTGCTCCCACTGTGCCGTTGGAGCGCGCTGACGTTCCGCACCTCATGGATCGATGGTTCCGCGCGCCGTACACCAACTACACCGAGGCGGTTGTCGAACGCGACGGCGATGTCTTGAACGAGTGGGAAGTCTTTTGGGAGCTCGCTTCGAGGCTCGGCAGCACACTGCCCTTCCCCGGCGGGTCACCCGACATGACCACCCGCCCCGATACCGACGAAATCATCGATCGTTCCTATTTCGGTTCGCGCATGCCGCTCGACGAGGTGCGCGCCAACCTGCGGACCGTCCACATGGACAAGAAGCTGACAGTGCAGCCAGCCGAAGAGGGTGCCGGTGCGAAGTTCACGCCGGCTCCCGATGACTTCGTTGCCGAGCTCGCCAACGTGTTCGAAGAAGGCCCTGACGGCTTCGGTGGCACTGACGTTGCCGGTTACCCGTTCCGCCTCGTCAGCCGTCGGCTCAAGCACGTGCTCAACTCGACGGGCCCCGAGCTGCCGAGCCTCGCCCGCAAAGGCATCACCAACCCGGCATATATGCACCCTGGTGACGTCGACGAGATGGGTTGCGTTGCTGGCGACCTCGTCGAAATCACCTCACCACAGGCCTCGATCTGGGGGGTCGTGCAGCCGTCAGACGACATCAAACGCGGCGTCATCTCCATGGCGCACTCGTGGGGCGGATCGTCGCTCAGTGACGAAAAGGTCCGTGACATCGGCTCACCAACCAGCCGCCTTGTGTCAGAGCACGCAGCCCACGACCCTGTCACCGGCATGATTGTGTCGAGCGCGATTCCCGTCTCCGTTGCGAAGGTCAGCGAGACCGTATGACTCTCCAGAGCGCACCAGGATCCCCCAGCGGCGAACGAGTCGACGCGACGCCCAAAGACCAGCGGCATCAGCGATACCAACGGTACGGTCAGCCCACCAAGCACGACCATGCAGGTGAACCCTGGCAGCATGATTGGCACGAGGTCGCTGGCCGCCTGCTTACGCACCTCGACGATGGCACGACCGACTCGCTCCCCGACATCCTCTCGGTCAGCGTGAACGACTACCTCGACGCCGAGCGCTGGCAGCGCGAAGTCGATGTACTTTTCCGTTGCGGACCAGTCGTCTCTGCGCTCAGCGCTCATCTTCCATCTCCGGGCTCATATCGGTCGATTGACATCGCCGGCGTACCGGTGCTCACGGTGCGCCAGGCCGACGGCTCGGTCAAAGCGTTCATCAACGCCTGCCGTCATCGCGGCGCTCAGATCGTCGAGCACGGCTGCGGAACGACGCGCCGGTTCACGTGTCCCTACCACGCCTGGAGCTACAACAATGCTGGTGCCCTCGTCGGCATTTCGGGTCGGGAAAAGTTCGGCGAGATTGATCTCGACACCCGCGGGCTGACCGAACTCGCCTGCGAAGAACGCAGCGGTATGGTCTTTGCCATTCTCACCCCTGGCCTTGACTTTGACCTTGACAGCTGGCTCGGGGGTTACGACGTGGTGCTCGATGCGCTCGGCTTGGCCGACATGGAACTTCTCGAAGAACGCCATTTGGTCGGACCGAACTGGAAGCTGGCCTACGACGGATACCTCGACGGGTACCACCTCGACATCTTGCACAAGGACACGCTCGGGGTCGAGACGATGGGGAACGTGATGACGTGGGACGCTTGGGGTCCCCACCAACGCGTCGCGTTCGCTCGTCACGTCACCCACGACCTGCGCAACATTCCCGAAGCCAAGTGGGAACCCCGCAAACACGTCGGCTTCGTCCACACCGTGTTCCCACACGTCTCCGTCGCCGGCAACGGTGGCACCGGGGCCATGGTGAGCCAACTGATTCCTGGTCCGACCTCTGACCGATCGCGCACGATTCAAACCCACATCATCTCCAAGACGGCAACCGAGGAAGAACGAGAGGCCACGCTGCAACGCGTCGACTTCCTCGAACGGGTCGTCATTGACGAGGATTACAAGACCGGCCTCGGCATTCAAGCTGCGTTGGCATCAGGCGCCAACACCGAGTTCGTGTTCGGGCGCAACGAACCCGGCAACCAGACCTTCCATCGTTGGGCCGACCGCTTGCTCGCGGCAACACCGGTGGCTGCCCCACACCGTCCACCAGCAGAAATGAGCACATGATGGCCCGCATCGAGGTACCGGAAGGTGCAGGCCGCGAGGCCTCGCGGATCTGGCAACTTGCCCCGTCACTTGGCGAGGGCCTCCACTCGATGAGTCGGGCGGTCTACGAACAGTCGAGCCTCGCCGTCCGCGAACGAGAAGTGGCACGCATGCGCATCGCCCAACTCAACGAATGCCACGTTTGACTGAACACACGCGCTGCATCGGCGATGCAGCAAGGACTCACCGATGAGCTCTACCAGCACGTCCACGAATTCCGGGACAACCCAGAATTCACTGTCCGCGAAAAACTTGCAGCCGAGTTCGCTGAGCAGTTCGCAATCGACCATCGCGGCATCAGCGACGAGATGTGGGCACGCATGAGCGAGCACTACACCGACGTCGAACTGCTCGAACTCACGGTCACCTGCGGTTTCTGCCTCGGCATCGGCCGCGCGTTCCAAGTGCTCGACATCGCTCGCGACTTCGACGTGTTGTGGAGCCGCGAGCCGTCTCCACCGAGTTGACCCGCAGTGGTTCAGCGCAAGGCCAGCCACCAGGCGGCTACATCGGCAGCAAAGCGGTCCGTGTACCGCGCCGTCAGTTCATCCGCGTCGGCCGGGGCTGCTTGTGTTCGAGTCGGCGTCAGATCACCAGCGCCTTCAATCGGGTCGACCCATTCGAGTCGGATGTTCGCAACCAGTTCGCCCAATTGTGGCGAGGCGACCTCATGATGATCGCTGGTTTGATGCGCAATGAACGCTCGGTGATCGAAAAAACTGAGCAACGTGTAGTACGTGCCGGGTACGGCGCCACGCCAGTACTCGTAGCGCACGACACCGGTTTCCAACGAGTGAGTCCGTTCGTGAAGCGTGCGGGCAATCGTCTCGAACCGTGCTTCGCAGCCAGGGTTCACGGTGATGTGAGCCAGCAACGTCGCCATTACGCCATGGTAGGCAACTGTGACCAGTGATATCGATCTGTTCGACCCCGCAACGCAGGAAAGCTGGTTTCCGACCTATCGGCGGCTGCATGCCGAAGCACCCGTCTTCCAGATCCCGGGGACATCCACCTACGTCGTCAGTCGATACGCCGACGTCATGCATGTGCTCCGCCACCAGGACGTCTTCCCGAGTGGCACCGGCTTGACCAACCGGCACGCGGGCGCCGTGCAGGTCTATCAGGACCGCGGGTGGGACCGTATTGCGCCCCTGTCGGTCAATCCACCGGAGCATCGCGAGTACCGCAAACTCGTCGACCATTTCTTCGACGCCACTGGGAGCGCGCTGCATGCCGAGACGATCCAGGGTGTGATCGACGAACTCATCGACGACTTCGTCAGCGACGGCCAGGCCGACTTCATGCAGGCGTTCGCCCTCCCCCTGCCTGTGCGGATGATCACGCGCATTCTCGGATTTCCCGATGAAGACATCGACCGACTCAAGGCATGGTCCACAGCCTGGGTGCTGCCGTTCGCCGGCGGGCTCACCGACGAGCAGCACGTGTGGGTCGCCGAGCAGGTCGTCGAGTTCCAGACCTACATCCAAGAACGGCTCGACGAGAAACGCCTCACGCCTGGCGACGACGTGTTGTCGAAGCTGTCCGTCGCCCGCTACAACGACAAGCGGCCGCTCACCGACCCCGAGATCATCTCGATCATCGATCACCTCTACATCGGTGGCAACGAAACCACCACGTTTGCACTGGCGTCGGCAGTGTGGATCCTGCTTCGCGAACCTGGTTTGTACGAGCGGCTGCGTGATGATCGGTCGCTGGTCGTGCCGTTTCTCGAAGAATCGATGCGGCTCGAATCACCGACGCAGGGTCTCTACCGTCGCGTCGCCCGAGACACCGAATTGGCTGACGTCGCGCTCCCAGAAGGAGCGACGGTGCACATTCGCTATGGCGCAGCGAACCGCGACGCCGACATGTTCCCCGACCCCGACAACGTCGACCTCGAACGACCAAACATGCTGCGACATATGGCGTTCTCACTTGGAGAACATCGCTGCCCCGGAGAAGGTCTGTCGCGTCTCGAGCAGCGCATGGCGCTGAACACGATCCTCGACCGACTCCCCGACCTGCGGCTGTCGGCCGACAACGATTTCCAGCACGCGCCAGGTTTCGTGCTCCGCGCACTCAACCGACTGAACGTCGCTTGGACACCCTCAACGTGAGGGCATGACAAAACCGTCGACGATCACGGCCCGACCGTTCTCGACCGCGCCGAGGCGAATGCCCACAACAGCTTGATACTCGTCGGACTCGTAGGCGGCGAGTGCCGCTTCCTTCGTCGGATACTCGATCACGACGGTCTGTGCGCCGGGCGTGCCTTCTTTCGTGACCGATGCCCCGTCGAGCACGAGGAGGTTGCCCCCACCACCCATGATCGGCATTGACTGCTTCTGGTAGGAGCGGTACGCGTCGGCATCGACGACGTCGTAGTTGGCAATGAGGTAAGCAGTCATGGTCTTCTCCGTGTAAATTTGATAGTGAGGTTGATGATGAATAGCGGGTGGATTGGCATTCGGGTCAGCTCGTTGGACGAGTGCTGCGCTCGGGGTATCCGTCGGGCGGCAGCGCACTGATCGGGCCGTGCAGAGCGTGCCCCCCGTCGACGTAGAGGCATTCGCCGGTGATGTACGACGCGGCAGGCGATGCGAGAAACACCACGGCATTGGCAATGTCAGACGGGCGACCAGGAAACGGCAAAGGCACACCCGACATGTCGGCGCCGACTTCGTCGTCGTACGTCGCCTCCCATCCGTCGGTGCGAAACGCTCCTGGGGCCACACAGTTGACACGTACCGCCGGACCCCATTCATAGGCCAGCGTCTTAGCTAACTCGACAACACCTGCGCGGGCCGCCGCGCTGTGAGCGATCCCTGGCAACCCTCGACCAACGATGGCGACGATTTGGACGATGTTGCCACCGTGACCGTCGAGCATCTGGTTGCCGAACACCTGAGTCATTGCCCAGGTGCCGTTGAGGTTGAGGTCGATCACACTGTTCCAACCATTCGGGCTGTAGTCGCGAGCCTTCTGTGGGAATTGACCACCCGCGTTGTTGACGAGTATGTCGACGTCGTGGCGACCTGCGAGCGCTTCAATCGTCGACCGATCGCGGATGTCAACGAGATCAACATCAACGGGGTTTCCCGTGGCAGCGGAGATCTCTGCAGCGGCCACATCGAGACGTTCTTTGCGTCGTGCAGCAATGACGACGTCGGCACCTGCACCCGAGAGTCCTTCGGCAATCGCCCGACCCAAGCCGGTCCCACCGCCGGTGACGAGCGCCGTCTTGCCCGCGAGAAGCGAGGAAGCAAACGGGCGCTCAGTCATGTCTGCCATCATGGTCGATCGAGCGGCCCGACTTCGGGTCCGACCTCGAAGACGAGTGCGGCCTCATCATCCACGGACTCGGGCAGCGCAACAGGTGCCAGAATCTTGCGCCGCAGCATTTGCCCTAACCCGGCAATGCCTTCGGGAAATCGAACGGCGACGATGACCAGGCCAAGACCAGTGAGCAGGAACTGCGTGTTCGACGCACCACCACCGAGGATCGCAACGACGAACAGGCCCGACGGAGCGAGCAGCCCTCCCATGACCGCCCCTGCAATCGAGCCGATCCCTCCGAGATACGCAAGCGCCAGGAGCTCCAACCCGTCCTGTGCTTCCAATCCACCTCCGTTGAAGGTCGTGTTCTTGTAGGCGAACATGACACCGGCGACTGCAGCAATAAATGATGCCAGTGACGCTCCGGCCACCTTCGTACGCCCCACGTTGATTCCCGCAGCTGCAGCGGCCCGCTCATTGGATCGGACAGCCAGAAAGCGTCGTCCGAGCCGGCCACGCCGGACCCCGACGACAATGAACGCACACGACACCAACACCACGAGCGAGGAGTACCCGAATCCACGAGCGGGAAACTGGCCGGCACCGACGATGCCAAGGTCAACTCCGGCGATACGGGGCGGTTCCACCGTGGCCATTCCACCGCGTCCAACGAACGTCGGGCTCCGAAAGAACAAGTCGTCGAACACGACAGCCACCGAAAAGGTCACGATCGCGAACTGAACGCCGCGTACCCGTAGCGCTGGGATGCTGACCAGTGTTCCAACCACGGTCGTGACAGCGATTGCAGCCAGCGGTCCGAGCGGGAACGGCAGGACCGAGCCGAACCGAGACAGCATGAACGCACTGAACCCAGCAAACGACAACTGGGCGAGCGAAACCTGACCAACGAATCCAGTGAGGACGACCACCGACAGCAGCAGTGTCGCAACGAACATCGACTCCAAGGCGGCGAAGCGGATCGTCGGATCGTTCGCGTTCAACACAATCACGGCGAACACGATGGTGCCGCCCCACAGACTCTTGTGCACACGATCCAGCGACATTGGGACATGAGCACGCTCGACAATGGCCGCTCGGTTCGGCAACGTTCGTCCGAAGATGACGAGCGCTCCAATAATGACGACGAAGGGGACGAGCGAACTGATGCCACCGAGGAAAAAGCGGGGCACCTGCCGCTGGGCAACGATATGGACAGCAACTGCCTCGAAGCTGCCGATGGCGACGGCAGCAAGCACGGCAACCGGTACCGACCTGAGGCGCGCCGCGAGCGCCGCGCCCAGAGCCGGCACGACGAAGAGGCTGAAGTTGTACGGGCTGACCCCGCCGAGAGATGTGCCAACGATCCCGACGACGGCAGCCAGCCCAGAGGCGAACATCCAGTTGTACAACCCGAGACGTGCCGGCTCAAGACCCAACAGAATCGCGCCCTTCTCGTTGACGAACGAGGCACGCGTCGCCAACCCAAACCGGGTGGCCCGATACGTGGCAACCACAACTGCAGCAAGGACGACCACCGTCGCGAGCAGCCAAAGCCGATCGACCGGAAACCGTCGACCGAACAAGTCGACAACGCTCTTGGGCAGGATGCCCGGCGCCCGCAGCGTGACATTGCCGAACGCACGCACCGCCAATGCCTGCAGCATCAGCGTGAGCCCAACCGTGGCGACGAGCATCGTGACGGGTGGCGCTGTCCGTAACGGACGGATGACGACGAGGTAGACCACGCCCGCGACGAGTGATCCCACTGTCATGGCGACCGCGGCAGCGGGTACGAACCCCAGTGGTGCACCAATGTCGTATCGACTCGGCACCATGACGACCGGGAGGACGAGATCTCCGTGCAACCGGAGCTCTGCGAAGACCATTGCCGGAATCATCGCCAGCGCACCAACCGCGAAGTTCACGACGCCGCTTCCGCGATAGGTGATGATGACGCTCATTGCGAACGCGGCGTACATCGCGCCGGTCCCCACGCCAAGCAAGGCGAAGAATACCCAGGTATTCACGTCGCAGCAGTGGTGGCCGCAACGCCGTTGCTACACCGCAGCTTCACCGAGATAGCTCGCCTCAAGCACACTTCGGTTTGCTCTGAGTTCTGCTGCCGTACCTTCGAGGCGGACCTCTCCGTGGTTGAGCACATAGCCGCGATCAGCGACTTCGAGAGCCATGTGGACGTGCTGCTCGACCACGAGAACACCGCAGCCGGTCTCGTCGGCGATGTTACGAACAATCGGGAGCAGACGCTCGACGATGATCGGTGCCAGACCGAGGCTCATTTCATCGACGAGAAGACACTTCGGTTCCGAAACCAGCGCGCGAGCGACAGCCAACATCTGCTGTTCCCCACCCGAGAGCAGCCCCGCCAGTCGATCACGCAACGGCTTGAGCGCCGGCAGGAGGTCCATTGCACGATCGTAAGCAGCTTGTCTTGCCGCCCGGTTTCCGGTCAGCCCGAGCCGAATATTCTCATAGACCGTCAGGTCGAAGAACAATGACCGGTCCTCGGCGACATGGGCAAGACCGCGCCGCGGGATCATATGTGGCCTCGTGCCATCGACCTTTTCGCCCAGCACTTCGACCGTGCCTTCCAGCGGAGTCAGCAAACCGGACAGCGTCAGCAGGGTGGTGGTCTTACCCGCACCGTTCGGGCCAAGCAATGCCACGACCTCGCCCGGCGCCACCGTCAGGTTGAGGTCACGAATGACCGGGATGCCACCGTAACCGGCGTGCAGGCCACGCACATCGATGAGAAGATCGCTCATTGGTCCGACTCGCTTTCGGTCAGTGTGGAATCGGCAGCGACAGTCGCTCGGGCTGCACCAGCGGCAGCCCCCTCTCGCGCCTGCGACTCACCGGCTGAGTCACCGAGATATGCAGCGATGACCGCTGGATCAGCGCGCACCTCTGCCGCCGTGCCGTGGGCGATGACCCGCCCGAAATCGAGCACGTAGATGTAGTCGCACACGTTGAGCACGAGACCCATGTCGTGATCGATGAGAAACAAACTCATGTCGTAGTCGAGGAAGTCGCGGAGATGCTGTCCGAGCAGTTGGCTTTCGGCTGTGTCGAGCCCGGCAGCAGGTTCGTCGAGCAGAACGAGTTTGGGACGAGCTGCGAGCGCCCGGGCGACACTGACGAGTTTGCGTTGACCATGACTCAAGTCGCTGGGCATGGTGTCGGCACGATCGGTGATTTTCATCATGTTCATCGCCCACTCGACCTGTTCGACATACTGGCGCTCGTTCCGCCCGGGAAGCGCGATGTCAGTGAGAAACGAATGCCACTTCGGCCGTTCGGCCGCCGCCATCAAGTTGTCGCGAACCGTGAGATCTTCGAAGAGTTCGAGCGACTGAAACGTTCGTGTCAGCCCCATCTGGGCTCGCTTGTCAGGTCCGATCCCCGCAAGGTCCTGGCCGTCGAACGTGACGGTTCCCGTCGACACCGGTGTGAACCCGGTGATCGCGTCGATGAAGGTGGTCTTTCCAGCTCCGTTCGGTCCGATCAGGCCGACGAGTTTTCCGGCGTGACAGTCGAGGTCGATCTCGTCATTGGCGTGGAGACCTCCGTAACTCACCGTCAGTCCGCGTGCTTCAAGTAACGCCATGTCATCCCACCTCTGCTGTCATCATGTCACCTTCGACTGGCTCGGCCGTTGCGGCGTCGTGGCTGTCTCGAGGCCCAACGAGCTGTTTGAGAATGGACCAGATGAACAACGCCATCAACGCACCGAGAATCGGCATCCACAACTTAGAATAGACGTCGCCACTGCGTAGCGGCCAGATGATCCAGCCGACGACGTAGCCAATCAACGCCACCGGGCCGAAGTGCCGACCCCAGTTGACCCATTGCGTCCCGGCTTCACCAAACGATGGCGACAGCGATCCGAGCGAACGGGCAAAGGCGAGGGACACTGCGAACAACAGGATCAGGCTGACCAAAATCCAGACATAGACGTCCTCGATGAACTGCGCCTTGCGGAGCCACACCGCGAAACCAACCACCGATCCTGCGAGCACCGGCTGGACGAGCCGCGCACGCGGGCCGCGATAGGCAGTCCGAATCGTGTCGGCTCCTGGAATGACACTCACCATCCAGTTCCCTGCCTGTCTCATCCCGTGAGCGAAAAACGGTGCCACTCCTTCCGGGTGCACAATTGCCGTGACGATGATCGCGAGGCCACCCAACATCCCGATGTACTTATCGATGTTGGTGCCAGCGAGCATGTAGTTGGACAACGTCGGAATGAGTCCGCCGGCGCTGAGAACAACGCCTGCGAGCAGTGCACCGTTGATCGAGGTGATCCCGGCGAGGTAGGCAAACGCCAAGACACCAAGCCCGGCGCCGTAACCGAAATTGGCCGATGACACCTCAACCTGTTTGAAGCCGAGCATCACACCGCCGATGCCGGCCAATGCTGAGCTGAGTGCGAAGGCCAAGAGCTTGGAGCGCGACACGCTGATACCCGCCGCTGCTGCAGCACGTTCGTTGGCGCGAACTGCCAAGAAGCGGCGGCCGACGCCGGTGCGACGAACGTTGGCGACGGCGATGGCGCAGAGCGCCAGCAGAATGGCGCCGAAGATGACGAACGCCGGGCGCTCGTTCTGCACGCGTGCACTGCGTGCTCCGATGTTGAGACCAAAGAACGTCGGCTCTTTGACGTATGCCGGCACACCGGCCCGTAACTGCGTGATGTAGGCATTCTCGAAATAGACCGACTGAATGGCAACAGCGGCTGCAATGGTGACCACGGCGAGTTGAACGCCGCGTATTCGCACCGCTGGTAATCCCACAATCACGCCGACAATCACCGCCGCGATCACCCCGATCAATCCTGCGATCGGCCACGGCAGCCCGGGGCCCGTAACGGGCACAAGGTTCGACCCTCGACCGATGCCGTCCGCCATCATGCGCGCCGTAAAGAACGCTGCGATCCCAGCAAAGGTCATCTGGGCCAGTGAAATCTGTCCGGTATAGCCGGTGATCACCACGATCGACAGCATGATGATCGCTGTCACGATCCCGTTCTGTAGCGAGTTCGCAAACCGTGTGCGATCACCTGAGTTCTCGAACATAAATGCAAGCAGAACCAACGCAGTGACCCAGACCACCGAGTGTTCGAAGATGCGTTTCGGGTTCGGCGCCAAGGGCAGGCGGCGTTCGGCGACCGCACCGCGAATGGGAAGTGACTTGCCGCGAACGACCAGCACGACAACGATCACCAGCAAGGGTAGGGCACTCCGAACGCCATTTTGGAGCCATTCGAGGGCCGGGCCGGTAAACCAACTCCCGCGTTTGATGTCGAGCAACGTTTGGACGGCACCGAGCGCGAGACCACCCGCGACGGCTATCGGCACCGATCGGAGACCGCCGATCAGCGCTGCGGCCAACGCCGGCACGATCAGCGCGGTGAGTCCGATCGGGGTGATCGTCCCCTGGATTGGGCCGACGATGATGACGGCGAGGGTCGCGGTGACCGAGGCGATCACCCAGTTGATCGCGGCAAGCGTCTGCGGTGAATAGCCGAGCAGCACTGCGCCCTTCTCGTTGCCGGCTGCGGCGCGTGTGGCGAGTCCGAAGCGGGTGAAGTGGTAGCCGGCCCACATCAACACGCCGAGCAGAATTGCGAACCCGATGACGTAGAGCGTGTTGCGCGGGAAGGTCTTGCCGAGACCCAGGAAGTTCGTCAGGGCTTCCTGCGGAACGATGCTCTTGGGTTGTGGAAAGGAATTACCGAAGTTCAGGAGTGCGACACCCTGGAGGTAGAGGGCGAGGCCGAGTGACGCAATGACTTTGCCGAGCGGGGCTGCGTTGCGTAATGGACGAAAGACTAAGAAGTGCGCTCCCAGCCCGAGCAGTGCAGCCATGACCAACGCCAGGATGAGCGACGGAATCATCGGCCAGGTTCCGTCGGCGGCGAGGGTGATGCGAACCGGAACGTTCAACGAGTTCGTGGGGAGGAAGTCGACCCACGGCAGAAAGAGCTCACCGCGGTTCCATGCCGTGTCAAACGTGAAGATCCCGTACATCGCGAGCGCGCCATGGGCGAAGTTGATGACGCCAGATCCCTTATATGAAATGACCAGCCCAGCGCCGAGCATGGCGTACAGCGAACCTATTCCGAGGCCCAGCATGAGGTTAAAGATGATGTTGTTCACGCAGTGCCCCCACGGATGTGTCGAGTTCGATGAATGGGTATTGAGATCGGGGCGCACCTCACGGTGCGCCCCGACACTCTGTGTTCGGTCAAAACGTCACCTCATGTGACGCTCGATGACTGTGGAATTACTTCGGGCCAGGGCGGAGTGCCGTGCCAGCGACAAGGTCGAGACCGTTGAGACGGTCGACGACTGTGACGATCTTCTCCCCATCCCACTGGCCCATCGAGATCGACGAGCCACACACCGAGACGTACGGCGCGGGTGCGCTGTTGCAGTTCAGCGGAGAGTTGCCGAACGACGGCGCAGACCCATCGGTGCCAGCGTAGGCATCGGCCAACGCCTGGCCGGTGACGTCACCGTCGATGGTCTGGCTGAGCTCCCAGATCGACATGATCGCCGAGAAGCCTTGGCCAGCAAAGCCCTTGAAAATGTCGTCTTGGCTCATGCCGTACTCCAGACCCTTGGTCTGGTAGGTCGTGGCGTTGTCGAGTTGCTGACCTTCGAGCCCATCGAGTGGTGCGAGAATGCCATTTTCTGTACCGGTGATGTAGATGCCCTTGGCAAGATCGCCAGCAGCCTTCATGGCAGTGAAGTCGGTGCAGGCACCAGACAAGACGAGTGGCGTCTGCTCAGAAGTCCAGCCGAGACGACCCAGTGCGTCGACCAGGTTCCAGCAGTCGGCGCCCTGACCCGAGAACACGATCACATCTGCAGCGAAGTCGAGGACTTCGGTTGCCTGTGGCGTGGCATCGGGCAGCGCCGGAGCGACGGGCACACCAATGTGGGTGAGGCCTGGCTTCGAGCCTGCACGAACCGCAGCACCAGGCTCAGAACCATTGAGCACGTCGAGCGGCTTCGCTTCGAGGTCGTTGTAGCAGACCACGCCGGGAGGCGTGTCGGCCCACGGAACGGCAACCTTCTGGACATCGATGCCTTCGAGGCCTTCGATCTGATTCGTCGCGAACTCGATCAGGCCGGTGTGGACACCGAGGCAGCCGCCGCCTGCGCCGATGGCGAAGACGCCGGGCGAGGTGAAGTCAGCAATCGTGATCGGTGTGACCGCAAGCACTGGGATGTTAGAGCCCTGGTAGATCGCGTAATGATTGCCGAAGAAGTTGATCGTGGAGATCGCCAGGTCGACGCCGTCAGCGGACAGCTCGTTGGCGCACCGCTGCGAGTCGTCGGGTGACACGATCGACTTGCAGAGGACGATTTCGATTGGACGCCCATTGAGGCCGCCGAGTTCTGCATTCACATATTTGGCTGCGGCCTGCATCGCAATCGAGAACTCGGGGAACGATCCGTTCGGGTCGCCTTCGAGATTCTGCACGCCGACGCGGAACGGTTCACCAGTCGCTTCACCCGAGGGAGCTGCGGTGGTGTCGGCTGGTGCTTCAGCCGTGGTGTCGGCTGGTGCTTCAGCCGTGGTGTCGGCTGGTGCTTCAGCCGTGGTGTCGGCTGGTGCCTCAGCAACCGTTTCGGCTGGTGCATCGGCAGCTGATGGGCTGTCGTCGCTACTGCCGCAGGCTGCGGCAACCAACGCAAAACCAAATACGCCGGCGAGCAAACGCCGAGAACGCCTCTTGGATCGTGAAATCATTGGAACAAGTCCCCCTCTGTTGATGTGAATTCGCCGATGCTCTGTGGGAGCCTGCGGCACAGCCGCTGACGCGGTGTTCGATGCAAACTAACCGAACGATTGTTTACCAAGCGAGTCGGACGTCACACCAAAGGAAATATTGTCCCCTCCAGTCAGCGCTGCGGCCTGGCCAGTAATGCCCTACAAATCGTCGGCAATTCTCGTGTGTCAGTTCTTTACGCTTCGCCGGTTGTGTCAATTGTGTAGTGGATGCCAGGGATACCGGCACTCATTGCTTCGTACCAGTCCGGTCGCGGCTGGATGCCTTCGTAACCGACACCGACTCGAGGCGCGATGTCGGCATTCCAGGCTTGATGGATCGGTGGGATCTGGTAGTAACCATTCGACGCATTGGTGCCACCATCGACGTTGAGATCGTGACCAGTCACGTAACTTGCTGCATCGGAAGCAAGGAACATGACCGGCTGCACAATCTCGTCAAGTTCGCCGATCCGACGCATCGGAGTACGTGAGGCAATCCACTTATCCATACCCATGCCCTCGAGGGCTGGCCGCACCATCTCCGTCACGATAAATCCGGGTGACACTGCATTGACCCTGACGCCCCGGTCGGCCCACTCGCATCCGAGTTGCAGCGTGAGGTTTCTGAGCGCGCCTTTCGCCGCGGTGTACGCGATCACGTTCAACTCGTTGGCACCGTGACCCATGATCGAACAGATGTTGACGATCGAACCACCGCCCGACTTGAGCATGTGTTTGCCGACATCGCGCATGAACATGAACGCGCCGTTCAGGTCGATCGACATGATCCAGTTCCACGTCTCCATGTCGAACTGTTCGGGGGCGATGCCACGCATGTCGCTGACGCCGGCATTGTTGACGAGCGCGTCGATCTTCCCATGCGCTTCGATCCCCTTCGCAACCACACGCGCGACGTCCTCCTCGACCGAGACATCGCCCGGCACCACGGTGACGGTGCTGCCCTTCGACCGGCAGACTTCGGCGACCGCTTCGAGCAGGTCAGCTGAACGTGCCGTCAGGATCAGGTCAGCACCTGCTTGTGCGAAGCCGTGCGCGAATCCCTCCCCCAGGCCCATCGATGCGCCGGTGATGAGCACCGTCTTGCCAGTGAAATCAAACATTCTTGCCTCAAATTCTGTAGTGGTCGGTTGCTGGTCAGTCGAGCCGTGTGATCTTGTCAGCGGTCGTCAGGTGCGCACCAGTCGCCCTGGTCGGGCACCGGTGTCCTTGTCGCGATCGCGCGTCATCACTCCGTTGCAAATCGTTGCGAGGTATCCCGACACCGGCTGGATGAGCCGAGTGCCGCCGGCCGGCAGATCGTGATGTGCGACGGGCGCCGATACCGAGAGGTTCCCGTAATCGATCACATTGACGTCGGCGCGCATTCCCGCCTCGAGCGTTCCACGATCTACGAATCCATAGAGCTGAGCGTTGCGCGACGTCTGCTTGTGGACAATGAACTCGACCGGGATCTGCTCACCCTTCTTGCGATCGCGAGCCCAATATGTCAGTTGAGTTGTTGGCATCGTGCCGTCGCAGATCAACGTGACGTGGGCACCCGCATCACTGAGCCCCGTGATGGTGTGCGGGTCGAGCAGCATCTCGCGCAGCACGTTCATGCGCTCCGCGATGTCCACCGTGCTGAGCGATGCAAAGCGCGTCCCACCGTCTTCGAGCATGAAGTCGTAGAGATATTCGATTGCGTCGCGGCCAGCTGCACTGGCGAGCGCTCCGAGCGTGTCGCCGATGTCGGGTTCGTAGTCGACAGGGCTCGACAGCGGGTACATCACTGGAGCAGCACGCTGGAACAGCCCGTACACGTTCTCCATCGAACCGGGAGCTTCCGGCCGAATGTCGTCTTCTTCGAGCAGAGCAGCCTTCACAGACGGATTGCGCATCGCTGTCACCCGTTCGGCCAACGGCAGATGCGCCAGCGCATTGAGGTAAGTCGGCTTGCGCATGAACGCGTGATATGCGCTGAGGCCGGTGAGGAAACCGATCGGCCGTGAGGCCACCTGCGGATACATCTGGGCACCTGCGGCGTTCGCCTCAGCTGTCATCCGCAGAATTTGCCGCCAGAGATCTGGGGCGTAGTCGGGCGACTGCACCAGCGTGAAGGTGACAGGACGGCCGCTCGCGATCGAGAAGCGGCGCATGAGGTCATGCTCGGCCTCCTGCGTCGTACGTTCACCGCCGAGAGCGTCGAGCCTGCCGACGGTCCCGGCCGGAATCATTTCGAACACGCCTTTGCCGACCTTGCGCATCTCGTCCGCGATCGCCAGCAGTTCGGCATCGGCTGCAAACGTGCCGGGAACGGGTTCGCCCCACAACGAGCGATGACCAATCGTGCGTGATGTGCTGAACCCCACGGCGCCGGCCGAAATTGCCTCGGCTACGATCGCTCCCATCGCAGCTATGTCCTCTGCGGTTGCGTCTTCGTTCAATCGTCCACGCTCACCCATCGCGTAGAAACGGACCGCCCCATGCGCGATTTGGGCGCCGACATCGAGCGCGTAGTCACGTCCCGCGACGTAGTCGAGGTAGTCGGGGAATGATTCCCAAGAGCCCCACGCCATTCCTTCGTGCAACGCAGCTCCGGGGATGTCTTCGACCCCTTCCATCAGTTCGATCAGTGCATCCTCAGCGCCGGGCTTCACCGGCGCGAACCCCACACCGCAGTTGCCCATGACGACGGTGGTCACCCCGTTGTGCGATGACGGTGCCAACTCGGAGTCCCAACTGACCTGGCCGTCGTAATGCGTGTGAACGTCGATCCAGCCCGGCGTGACCAGTGCTCCGTCGGCGTCGATCGTGCGGCGCGCGGCCTGGGTGATCCGACCGCCGACTTCAATGATCAGGCCATCGCGAATCGCGACGTCGCCCACGACCGGTGCCACACCTGTCCCGTCGACGACGGTGCCGTTCTTGATGACGATGTCGAACATGGCGCTTATCTCCCTGTGCTCACAGACTCTGATGTGCTGTCAATGATCACCGAGAGAACAGTTCTGGCCGTTACCGGACGACCAACCGCACTCAGGCACCGGCCTCACGGCTTGTCCGGACGAGCCAGAAACGGGCTCTCACCCTCACGCCACAATTCGTGGGCGCGCCGCCATGTTGCGAATGCCTGCAAGATGCGCGGCGGATCGCCGTGTATCTCGGTGAAGCCGCCATTGAGGTCGCGCGTGTCGAAGTAGGCAGCGTCAACACCGTCGGCATACAGGCGACAGGCTGGTTCGAATCCGAGTCGCTCGAGCCGCTGGAATTCGCCCTCGAAGTCGTTGACGAGAATCGCGAGGTGGTGGTACCCCTCATCGCCGGCTGCGTACATGTCGCGGTAAATCGAAGGTGTGTCGTCGTGCTGCTGGATGAACTGGATCATCGTTTCGCCGAGGTAGCCGAACGCGTAGGACACGTCGGCTTCCTGGTCGGTTCCGCGGTAGGTGAATCGATCGCAGCGGTGGTGCGGTGATCGCACGAACGGCCCTGCTCCGAACGTGTCCGACCACTTGAGAATCGCCATATCGAGGTCGTCGACGTACCAGGCCTGCTGAAAAATCGGAAAGTGGGTCAGTAATGCCATCTTCGGTGTCCTCCTCCGGGAACGCGCTGCGCCTACAAGTTCGGGTTGACGAGCACTTTGGTTTGATCACTGGTTCCGCTCGCAAGGTCGGCCAGAGCATCGGCGAAGCCCGCGAGGCTCACCGTCGACGTGTGGAGCGGCTCGACCACGATGCGACCATCGGCGATCATGCCCATCGCCATTTCGAATTCCTCGTGGAAGTAGGCGAGCGCTGATGTGACCGAGATCTCTTTGATGAGCCAGGTGCTTGGGTTGATCGGAGCATCGCCGTCGGCAAGCCCGATCAGGCACATTGAGCCTCCGCGACGTGCCATGTCAACGGCGGACTGCACTGCGAAGGAACGCCCGACACACTCGTAGACGATGTCTGCACCGAGACCGTGGGTGAGTTCTGCGATCAACTCCTTCGCTTCCTCACCCGGAGTAACCGCATGGTGCGCCCCGAGCGCCCGAGCGAGATCCCGGCGTTGTGGGTTCGGCTCAACGACAATCACCTTGCCGGCCCCGGCTGCACGAACCCACTGCATCGTGCCCAACCCAATAGGGCCCGCACCCTGGACGACGGCGATATCGCCCAATCGGAGATCACTGATACGAACAGCATGGAAGGCAACCGTGATCGGCTCGACTTGGGCAGCCTGCTCGTCGGTCAGCCCCGGATCGGTCTTCACCACACGTGCCGCAGCGACCGCGATGTGCGGCGCGAATCCGCCATGCGGCGGTGCGAGTTCATCACGGCCGAGCGTCGACAGGAACACCACTTGGCATCGGTCGGCCTGGCCGCGTCGACACGCCGTGCACGATCCACAAGACGGCGCTGCTGCCACCACGACGCGGTCACCTTCAGATACCGAAGAGACATCGGCACCCCGCGCCGAAACCGTGCCCGACCATTCATGTCCGCAGATCGCAGGGTTGTATGCGCGTCCGGACTGATATGCGTGAATGTCCGTTCCACAGATGCCGCAGAACGCGACGTCGACAACGACGCCGGTCGCAGCCGGAGTCGGGTGTGGGAACTCGACCATCTCTACGGTTTCTTTGCCAGTGATTAACGCTGCATACATCTCGGACCGTCCTTCGGTTCGCTCGAGTGCCGGAGCACCTTGTCATACTGGCCAATCGTCATGCCCCAACACGAAGCCAGCAGGAGCCAGCCATGAGTCTCATCGTCGTCGAAGCAGCAATCACCATTGCCGATCCCTCAACACGTCAACAACTGATCGACCGTTCAGCACCGATCCAGAAGGCGACTCGCGACCACGAGCCGGGATGTCTTGTCTACTGCTTCGCCCCCGACCCGTGCCAAGACGATCTCATCCAGGTCTACGAACTTTGGGAATCCGAAGAAGCGCTCACCGCCCACTTCGACCATCAGAACTACTTCGACATGCGCACGATGCTGAACGACGGCGGACTCACCGGAGCAGTCAGTCGCAAACACCGCGTCGACGCGTCGGCCCCGGTGTACAACGCCGATCGCACTCCGACCGCCGACTTCGGGTGAGCCTCAACGCGCCTGCTGCGCTGACAAGTCAACGTCGGCCGGTCGCTGTTGTTTTCGACTTCGGGGGCGTGTTGATCACCTCGATCACGAAGCAGATCAGCATGGTCGCTGCCACACACGATGTCGCTGCATCGGTCATGCACGAACTGTTACTCGGGCCCCGCGAGAGCGGCATGCATCCGTGGCATCGCGCTGAGCGCGGCGAGATTGCCGTCGCTGACATCCAAGGTCTCCTCGAACCCTGGGCCGCCACGACTGGCGTGCGATTACATGGCAACGAGATCGAGCGACTCCTCGCGGCCGGCGAGTACACCGTGGTCGACAAGATGGTCGCCCGTGTCGGCACACTCCGCGACGACGGCCACCGCACCGCGCTCTTGACCAACACCTTCGCCGAGTTCCGCCCGACGATGGAACGCGACATCGATCTGACGATGTTCGACGCAGTCATCGAGTCATTCGCCGTAGGAGCGCGCAAGCCCGAGCCGGCGATCTACGAAGCAACCGCTGCGATGCTCGGTGTCGACCACGAAGCAATCGTTTACCTCGACGATTTCGAGCAAAACCTGGAGGTCCCGAAGATATTGGGATGGCGGACGATTCTTGTTGGAGACCCCCTCGTCGCCTTGACGACGCTCGACGACACCATCGACTTCTGACCTGGCCGCGCCCCCTGATCGCGACCGAGCAGACTCCTCCACCCTGATGAATGGCCTCCGGTAGCGACATTAAGTCACCATGTGATCAATAATGTTCAGATGACAACCACCGAACACCCTGCCTCGATACCCGACGCGCGCTCCCCTGGTGTCACCTATCAAGATCTCCTCGACACCGACACGCATCCGGTGCCCGACGTTCTCCGGCTGGAATCGCCGCGGTACCTCGGGAGCGACGACATCCCCAAAGAGAGATACACGTCGCGCGACTGGCACCGTCGTGAAGTCGATCGGTTGTGGAGCCGCGTCTGGCAGTTCGCTTGCCGCGAGGAACACATTCCCGAATCCGGCGACTACATCGTCTACGACATCGCTGAGCTGTCGTACCTCGTTGTTCGTCAGACGGACGGCACGATCAAGTCGTATCCGAACGCGTGCCTCCATCGAGGCCGTCAGTTGAAGGAATACGACGGTCACTGTTCAGAGATCCGCTGTCCGTTCCATGGATTCGCGTGGGATCTCGCCGGCAATCTCGCTGATGTACCCGCAGCGTGGGACTTCCCGCACGTCGACCAACGACCTGACGATTTCACGCTCCCCGAGTGCAGCGTCGACACGTGGGCCGGGTTCGTCTTCATCAACCCCGATCCCAATGCAGCGTCGCTCGCTGAGCATCTTGGCGAAATCATCGAACAGTTTGAAGTGTGGGATCTCGGCGACCGCTACGTCGAGGCCCACGTCTCACGAATCATCGAGGCGAATTGGAAGATTGCTCAAGAGGCGTTCTGTGAGGCATACCACGTCAATGCAACGCACCCGCAGATCCTGGCGTACCTCGGTGACGTCAACAGTCAGGTCGATGTCTGGGATCGCTGCTCACGGGTGATCACCCCGGGCGGTACGCCGAGCCCGCTACTCGACGGCGAAATTTCCGAGCAAGACATGCTGCGCGGCATGCTTGACGTACGCGTCGACCAGGATGCACCGCTCACGCTGCACGAAGGGCAAACAGCAAGGGCGGTTCTCGCCGAGATGTCTCGCGACCGGTGGCGACCGGTGGCCGGTGACGCAGTCGACCAAATGAGCGACTCCGAAATGATGGACTCGATCGACTACACGGTCTTCCCCAACATGCATCCATGGGGTGCGTTCAACCGCATCACGTACCGATTCCGACCAAACGGTGATGACCATCGAACGTCGATCATGGAGGTCTTCCTGCTGGCGCCGTTCGCTGGTGATCGTCCACGTCCGGCAGCGGAGCACAAGCTCGGCGTCAATGAACCGTGGACCGATGCCCCCGAGCTCGGCATGCTCGCCAAGGTCTTCGAGCAAGACGTGTTCAATATGACGAAGGTACAGAAGGGCTTGGAGACGACTCGCAAGCCGGGCGCCACGTTCTCGAACTATCAGGAATCAAAGATTCGTTGGCTGCACCAGTTGTTCACCGAGTGGATCGGTGACGACGTTCCAGACACGCCGGTATCGGTGAGCCGGGGCCGGTCATGAACGGCATCATTCACCCGTTCACCGGAGCCCTGCACGAACAGGACGGCGAGGGCAACATCCAGGTCACGCTCGACGGAACAGTCGGCATCTTCGGCACCGATGGCCATTGGATTTCCGGTGAGCTGCGCGAGTGCGACCCGCAGCTCTGCGGCTGGGTCGGAGGCCCACAGATCGCCAACCATCGCGTCAACTCCCAGCAGGGTGTCTGAACGTGGGCATGCTGAACGGGCGTACCGCCGTGGTCGTCGGTGGCCACAGCGGATTCGGTGAGGCCATCAGCCGAGCCTTCGCCAAAGAAGGCGCGAGGGTCGTCATCGGCGCACGGCGGGCCGACATCGTCGACGCCGTTGCGTTCGATATCGGCGGGCTCGGCACCACCTGCGATATCACCGATGACCAAGACGTGCAGGCCCTGGTGGCGTTCGCCGTCGAAAAGACCGGACGACTCGATATTTTCGTCAACTGCGCGGGCTACGAGCAGTCGACCCCGATTGCCGACCTCACACCGGAAAAGCTGACGGCGATGCACGCGGTACAGATCCACGGCGCGATGTACTGCATTCGGCATGCGGGTAATGCCATGCGTCAACTTGGCAACGGCGGGTCCTTCGTTTCGATCAGTTCGCTCACGGCCCACAACCCGGCGAACGGACTCGCCGCGTACGCAAGCGCGAAATCAGGCCTTGAGTACGCCACAAAGATCGCCGCCGTCGAGTATGGAGATGCGAACATTCGCTTCAACACGGTCGCCGCGTCGTTGATTGAGACCCCGATGACATCGCGCGTGTTCAGCGTCGCGCCCGCAATCCAAGCGGTCGTCGAAATGACGCCGCTCGGGCGGATGGGTTCGGTTCAAGACATCGCCAACGCGGCGCTGTACCTGTGCTCCGACTTGGGCTCGTACGTCACCGGCCAGACCCTTTGCGTCGATGGCGGTGCATCTCTTCTCGCACTGCCGACACCGCAGATCTACGCCGATGTTGCCCGTCGCTGGAGCCAACAGCACGCCTGAGCGCGCTCACTTGTCGGCGGTGCGAACTACGACCACTCGTTCCAGCGGATGAACTCTTCAGCGGGCGGGCGCTTGGCCAACTTGAAATCGGTGCCGATCGTGTAGGCGACTGGGAACAGTCCGGCTTGGCTGTACTGGTCGTATGGAATGCCCAGCAATTCGGCCACGTCGCGTTCGTTTTGCAGGTGGAGTGATGTCCACGCGGACCCAACGCCCCGTTCGCGGAGCGCAAGCATGAAGCTCCACACCGCGGGAAGGATGCCTCCCCAGCGCGACGCTTGACGCCACGACGGTGTCCCTTCGTCCATCCGGTCGGCGAGCAACGGAATCACATGGACCGGCACCTCATGGAGATGCGCGGCCAGGTGTTTGGCCGACTGGTTGACGCGGTCGGCCTGCGAGCCTGGTGTCGGCTCCTCCGTCTGTGCATAGTTAGCCTCGAAGTTCGTTCGATAGATGTCGGCAATCGCACGGCGCTTCGCGGCATCTTCGACGATCACCCAGCGCCACCGCTGCGAGTTCGACCCCGTTGGCGACTGATGCGCAATCTCGATGCACTCGACGAGCAGACTGCGCGGGACTGGGCGCGTGAGGTCAAGGCGCTTGCGAACACTGCGAGTGGTCGTGAGTACTTCGTCGGCACTGAGGCCGAGCTTGCTGATCGGCTGGTCGGTCATGAACTCTGGTCGCCGTTCGCTGCCATCCACTCGGCAGTGGCCTTGCCCATCTTCCCACCGTCGTATCCAATGCGCTGGGTGGGTGCAACTTCAAGCACGACACGGCGCGGCGAGTCGAGGAACTTGGCGAATACTGCACGCCGCTTTGGATCCTCCTGCAGCGCCGCGGCGAGCGCCGGGTAGAACCACTCCTTGGTTGCCTGGTCGTCGCGGATTGTGCACGTCCCCTTGTACGTGACCGTCTTATTGCGGGCCATCTTCGAGCCGGTCGAAGTGACAACGATGCAAACTCGGGGGTCGCGGCGTACGGCACTGATCCGGGCTCGCTGGCTCGTCGCTGTGAGCCAGAACTTTCCGTCAAGGAAGACGTACGACATGATCACGCCAACTGGCCACCCTTCCTTGTTCGACCAGATAAAGGTGCATTCGTTCTGGGCGTGGAGCATCTCGGCTTCGACATCGTCGTCGAGTCCGTACACCGTGACGTCTTCATAGTTCTCGGGATGTTCGCTCATGGTCGAAAGCTAGAGGTCGGCTGCAGAAAGGAACGATGCGGAACCAATCAAACGGTTCATTTCTTCCGGGCTACTCCCAAGCGCTCAGGCGCGCGTAAACCGCAGCGGCAGTTCCTTCATCGGGAAAAGGATGAAGCTCGGCTCGTGGACCGCCCCCTCGAACGGGCGAGCGAGCTCAATCGACGACGTGCGCTCAATCCAGTGCGTGAAGGCCGTGATCAGTTCCTGACGAGCAAGCGCGGCGCCGACACAGAAATGGGGGCCGGCACCGAACGCCAGATGCTTCGTTGATTCACGATCGAGATCGAAGTCAGCAGCGCGGTCGAACATCGCTTCATCACGGTTCGCCGCGGCGTAGCGGACCATCACTATTGACCCCTCGGGGATCACGACGCCGCTCACTTCGACGTCTTGGGTGGCCGTCCGCACGAGCCCCTGCACCGGGCTCTCAAAGCGAAGCGTTTCTTCGATAAACGCAGGGATCAACGACAGGTCGGAGCGCAAGCGATCCTGCACGTATGGGCGCCGGGTGAGCAACCACATGCCATGGTTCAGCGCGCTCGTCGTCGTTTCAAAACCACCGGTGATCAACTGATGCATCAGGTTCTGCAACTCGGCGACCGTCAACTGTTCGGCACCTTCTTCGCCCTCGTGCGCATGGACCAACGTTGAGATGAGATCGTCGGATGGTTCCGCTCGACGCTGCTCGAACACAGCGGCGAGATGATGCTGTGCTTCGAGTTCGACCTCAGCGGTTTCCACGAGCTCGGATTCGGTGAGGGGACGCATCGAGAGCGCCAACATCGCATGCGCCCACCTGTTGAAACGGTGGATCTCGGATCGATCGAGGCCGAGCTGCTCGGCGATCACGATGCCCGGCAACGGCATGGCGTAATCCAGGTTGAATTCGCACTGCCCGGCGTCGATAAGCCCGTTGATTAACTCCGTGCTGATCTCGTCGATCTGCGGCGCGATTGCCTTGATCTGTCTGGGGAGAAACGCCTGACCGACGAGTCGCCGGTACGCCGTGTGTTCGGGTGGGTCGCACCGCTGCAGTGTCTCGACGTGCGGCCAACCGCGCAAGCGCAAGATCTCGCGGTAACGGCGGGCGTTGTCGACCTGTAGTCCCTTTTTCGCGCCACCGACCCGGCCGCTGTTCGAGAATAGGTCGGGCCGAGTCAACACGAAGCGGACATCTTCGTACTTGGTCACCATCACTCCCCCGATTTCGGGGATGGGAAAGACAGGGCACTGCGTGTGGAGCTCGTTGTAAAAGTCCCATGGGTCGTCCTGAACTGCGGGATCAAGAATGGTTCGCTCGACCGGACACGCCATCGCAGCGATCCGATCGTCGATGGTCACATCGTGTGCTGGGGACTCGGAAGACATAGTGAACAGTCTTTCAGTTTCTGTTTGGCCGCCACGTGCCGAAGACTCATCAGTCGGTACCGTGGCGAGATGCTGCTGCCTGACCGACTGTTGTCACTCGCAGCCGGTGTCTGTCCGGAAACCGGGCCCGCCGACTTCGTCGAAGCGTGTGCAGCAGCGGGGTGGGCGGCGTGCGGCCTCTGGTTTGACGCTGCGACGTGGACCGATGCAACAACGTCCGAGGTGCGGCGCCGGCTCGACGACACCGGCCTGATCGCACTCGACATGGAACCGATCTTTGTCACACCCGACGGCGACTTCGGCGACAGGATGGTGGATGCCGCCGCGTCAGTCGGCGCACGGAACCTCCTCATCGTCTCACGGGGTGTGGACGATGCCCACTTCGCTCACCGATTCGGAGAGTTGTGCGATTTGGCTTCGCCGCACGGCATCGGATGCAGCATCGAATTCATGCGATTCATGTCGGTCCGGGATCTGCCGCAGGCGCTGAGCATTCTCGACGCTACCCAGCGGCCGAACGCCGGCGTGCTCATCGACAACCTGCACCTCGCCCGAACGGGCGGGTTGATTGACGACGTTGGCGCCGTTGCCCCCGAGTTGCTTTCCTATGCCCAGCTCTGCGACGCACCGCATGCCAGTCCGATTGATCTCTACAGCGAGGCAATCGACGGACGCTCCGTTCTGGGCGCCGGTGGACTCCCGATACGACAGCTTGTTGACGTCCTCCCTGCGCACACCGCGCTGTCGATGGAAATCAGATCGTCGGCGTTGCGATCGGCATTTCCCGATGCGACCGAACGCGCCCGTTACGTACTTGAGACGTCGCTGAACGTCGTGGGCACAGACCCGGCGACACGGTGAGGCGCGTCGCTGATCTCAGTTGCCGCCAGCGACGATGATCGTCTGACCCGTCACCCAGCTACCTGCGTCGCTGGCAAGGTAGACGGCGGTCGAACCCATGTCGTCGGGGGTACCGAGGCGCTTCAGAGGAATCCGCTTTTGCGCCATTTCTTCGAGTGCCGTTTGATCGGTGTCAAGCGCAGTCATCATCACCTCGGTCGGGACGTAGCCGGGCGAGATCCCGTTGACCCGAATCGATGGCGCAAGCTCGAGCGACAGCGTTTTTGTTAGCGAGTTCACGCCTGCCTTTGCGGCCGCGTAGTGGCCGCTACCGGGCACCCCACGGTCGCCTGCAGGCGACGAAATGTTGATGATCGTGCCGCCTTCAGTCATCCGTTCGGAAGCGATTACTGACGCCATCCAAACTGCCGTCAAGTTGAGGCGGAGACAAGCTTCCCACGCCTCCTCATCAAGTTCGCTGAGCGGTGAGCGCAATGGCGACCCTCCTGCGTTGTTGACCCACACATGCAGTCCACCAAACGTCTCGACTGCTGCATCCGCCAGCGCGACAAGAGCCGCTCGGTGAGTCACGTCGGTGGGCACAGCCAGGGCCTGCCCACCATCCGCCACGATCTCGTCGACCACGCGCTGCACGCGGTCGACGTGTCGTGCTGCAACAACGACCGACGCCCCCGCGGCCGCGAGGTTCTTGGCGATTCCTTCGCCGATTCCCTGGCCGCCGCCAGTGACAACTGCGACCTTTCCGTTGAGGTCAAATGAATGCATGTTGTAGCTCCTGGGTGATGGCTCACTGGCCGGGGGATGACAGAGGAATGGACGGCCCGAACCGTCAACCGACCTGCTGGATGACCTGTTCGCCAAACTCACTGAGGCGATCGAGTCCGCCGCTGCCTGCAAACGCAAACGCCGGCACCATGATTCGGTCGACACCGATCTGACGGAGTTGCTCGACGCCCGCCTGAGGGTTCCTCATATGGGCACCAAACATCGCGTTGATCCCGATGCTGTTCGGATCGCGGCCCGCTGCATCGGCACCATGACGGACTCGTGCGACGAGTCCGCCCAATCGTTCAGCGTCGCCCTCACCTGGGAAGTAGCCATCGGCGAGCCGGACAGCGCGGGAAATCGCAGCTTCGGAATCTCCGCCAACAAGTACGGGGATGCGTTCTTGGATCGGGCGCGGGCTGCAGGTGACGGGCGCGAAGTCGACGAAGTCGCCGTGAAACTCGGCGTGCGGCCCCGCCCACAGCGCCCGCATCGCCTCAATGTATTCGTCGTTCCGCGCACCACGGCGTTCCCAGGGCACGCCGAGCGCATCGAATTCTTCGCGCAGCCAACCAACGCCGAGCCCGAGCTCGACGCGGCCTCCGGACAGTTGGTCCAGCGTGGCCAGTTCCTTGGCCAGGATGAGCGGATTGCGTTGGGGCACGATCAAAATGCACGTGCCGAGACGCATGCTCGGCGCAGCCGCCGCCGCGAACGCCAACCAGATTAGAGGATCTGGGATGGGCGTCTCGGGTTCGGCCGGGATCTTGCCGTCAGCTGTGTACGGGTACCGCGAGTCGATTGTGCTCGGCAGAATTACATGCTCGCCACCCCACAGCGATTCGAAGCCCGCGGCCTCGGCACGTCGACAGATCTCCATTGCCGACTCGTGCCCCACCGCGATACTGCTGGCGAATGCCAACCCAAATTTCATCGGGATCGTCTCCACCGCGGACAGGCCGTCACTCGCTGGGCCGGCCAGCGCCACGAGCGGCCATTGCTTCGACCGTGAAGGAACGGAACTTTGCGGTGTCAAACGCAACGACAACGCGCGCATCAGTCTCGATGATTACTCGGTGCGGTGAATCGAGAAACTCGGCAAAACTCTGGATGTACGGATCGTCCGGGTTCGTGTCGAGACGTGACAGCTTCCGGTAAAACCAGTACTTCAAGTCGTCAAAGCCTGGATCTCCGTGAGCGTGGACAATCGACTCACCCTTGTAGCTCGCTGTCTTGCCGACACTGTTAATGACAATGCCCGACTGCGGGCGGGCCTTCAACGCTGGCACACGCTTGCGGCGCTCTGCACACGTCGTGAAAAATTTTCCGTCGTGATACACGAACGCCACGACGACGCCGACGGGGTACCCATCACGGGTGGTCCAGTTGAAGATGCATTCACCACCTGCGCTCAACAATTCGTGCAGGGCGTCGTCGTCGAGCTTCATGCTGGTCAGGTCTTCGTAGTCAACCGGTTCGGTTCCAGTCATGATCCGTTCCCTTCCGTGCTGCCAATCCGTGGCTCCATGCTCGTTCTGCTCATACTCAGTACGGCATCGTTCCGCCGTCAACGGGGAACAAGCAGCCGGTCATGTTCTTCGCTGCGTCAGACGCCATCAGCACCGCAACCGCTGCGACTTCTTCGACCTTGTTGGGCCGCTTGATCGCCGATTCACTGGTGAACGCATCGATGAGGTTTTCGTAACTGCCGAGGCCCATCGCTAGCGCTGAATCGGGGCCGGTGGCGAGCACGATGTCGGTTTCGATCAGGCCGGGGAGGATGGCATTGACCGTGATGCCGAGTGTGCCGACCTCATGGGCTGCTGACTTGACCAGGCCATTGACCGCGTGCTTTGTGGCCGAATAACCCGGGATACCCGGCTTGCCGAGCTTGCCTTCGACCGACGATGTGACGATAATTCGACCGGATTCGCGCGGGATCATGTGCTGGAGTGCGCGACGCATCCCCCAGAACACATGATTGAGGTTCCAGTTGATTTCAAGTTCCCACTCTTCATCGGTCATCTGAAAGACCGGGGCGGTCATCAGGACACCGCCCGAGTTGAGACAGCAGATGTCAAGGTGGCCGTATTTCTCAATCGTGAAGTCGATCAGACCTTCGACGGCCTCCTGCTTGGAGACGTCGCCTGGGAAGAATGCTGCGTTGTCGCCAGCACCCATCTCGTCGAGGCACGCCTGCCCTTTTGCTTCGTCGCGCCCGTTGACAACAACTTTGGCGCCCTCGGCGATGAAGGCTTCGGCCATCGCACGTCCGATACTCCGAGTGCCACCTGTGATGCAGGCGACCTTTCCGTCAAGCTTTCCCATGAGAAGTTCCTTTCGTAGGTCAACAGGCTCAGTAGGGAGCCGTGCCGCCGTCAATCGAGATGAGTGAGCCGGTGATACCAGCGCCTGCGTCGGAGGCGAGCAACGTGGCCACGGCGGCGACGTCTTCGACCTCGTTGAGCTTTTTGATAGCTGATTCCTGGGCGAACATGTTCAGGAGGCCGTCGTAGTCCATGCCCATCGACTTGGCCGCAGGCGGCCCTTCGGACTTCATGATGTCGGTTTCAATGGCGCCGGGGCACAGTGCATTCACGGTGATGCCAAGGGTGCCGACCTCGTGCGCCGCCGACTTCGTGAGGCCGTTGATCGCATGTTTGGCAGCAACGTAAATGGAGATGCCCGGCTTACCCACTTTGCCTTCGAGTGAACTGACACACATGACTCGTCCGTACTGCTGTGGGATCATGTGCTTGAACGCCGCACGCATCGTCCAAAACGTATGCCAGAAGTTCCATACCATGGAGTCCTGCATTGCTTCATCGGTGAGGTCGACGATGGGGGCGTGCCCCGAAGCTCCACCAGCGTTCGCGACCAGGATGTCGATTCGGCCGAAGTGATCGACTGTGCCATTGACGATTGCTTCACACGACTCGCGTTGCTTCACGTCACCAGCGATGTAGTGCGCTCGATCACCTGCATCAAGTTCGGCGAGTGTGCGTTCCGCTTTACTTTTGTCACGACCGTTGACGACCACCATGGCCCCTTCGTCGAGAAACCCTTTGGCGATGCCGAGACCAATGCCTCGGGTACCTCCAGTAATGCAGGCAACGCGCCCGTCAAGTATTCCCATGAGTAACCCCCTTGTCTGTGCTCGTTCAGACGGTATCGCGTTCAGGCAGGCCGACGGGAGTCAGAAGTCACCAATCGGTCAATTCTTTTCTCCTTGGAAAATGTTCCATGATGGAGACGAACTCGACCGGGCTGTTTCGGTCAGTTGTGAGGCGCTACCAACAACTCGCCGCGCATCACGCTCTTGATCGAAGTGACCGCTCGCTTGTGCCGCTTGGTGTCGTGGGAAACACCGTCGGTGAGGCCAATCAAAGCGATGCGGATGAACTCAATCACGATGAGCCGATTGGCCTTGGCGATCTCACCATCGGCGACACCGACGTCGACCAGTCGAACGAAGAAACCGTCACGCCGCTCGGCATCTGTCCGAAGGGCAACGTTGATCTCAGGGTGTCGGCGCATGTCGGACCGAACGACGCCAACAAATGCGGCAAGCGTCGGATCCTGTCGGTTCAGTTCGTGCGCCGTGTCGAGGACCGCGTCGAACTTGTTGAGAAAGCCGTCCACACGCTCGACCGCCTCGGTGAAGCGGCCGTAAACCAGCGCCTGCACGTCCGCGTGCACCGCAAGATACAAATCGAGTTTCGAGCCGAAGTAGTGGTAGATGGCGCCGGCAGTGATGCCCACCTCGGCGCCAAGCTCGCGGTTTGTTGAGGCGTCGTAGCCCCCGGTTGCGAACGCCGCGCGGGCGATATCGAGAATTCGGCGTCGGGTGTCGCCAGCGTCAGTCGCTGGCGGGCGGCCGAGGCGTTTGCCCTCTTTTGGGTTGGTGCGAGCAGCGTTCATTCGGCCTTCGGAGTGTAGTTGTGCGTGCGTTGGGTCCGACCACCTGCCACCAAGATGAGCTGACCGGTGACCCATGACGCCAGGTCTGACGCCAAGTAAAGCACTGCGCCTGCGATGTCGTCGGGTGTCCCAAGCCGCCCGAGCGGGATGGTCGCAGCGATCTCGTCGAGCTTGCCGGCAGTGTTGAGCACTTCATCGAAGGCCTCCGTCGCCACCGGACCAGGCGCAACAGTGTTGACGCGAATATTCGGGGCAAGTTCGAGCGCCAGCGTCTGGGTCAGATTGTTCATGCCCGCTTTTGCCGCCGCATACGGACCGGTGAACGGTGAACCACGCATCCCCGCGCCCGAGCTGATGTTGACAATCGAGCCACCTGGCCCCATACGCGTCGCGGCCGCCTTGCAACCTTGAAACGCTGAGGTCAGATTCAGTTCCAATTGAGACCTGAAGACGTCATCGGGTGTATCGATCAGCGCACGCGTGGTCTTTTCGTCGGAGCCACCAACGTTGTTGACCCAGATGTCAATGCGGCCAAAATGCTCCATTGCTCGACTGGCAATGGTTTCAGAAAAGTCTCGAATGTCGCCCTGCGCGATCAGCGCAGTGCGCCCACGTTCCTCGACACCTGCCGCAGTCTCTTCGAGGTCATTGATTCGACGGGCGTTGAGCACCACATCGCATCCTGCATCAGCCAGACCCCAAGCGATGGCGCGTCCAATCCCCTGTCCGGAGCCCGTCACAACCGCAACTCGTCCGGCCAGATCCAAACCTTCGAGCAAACTGCTTGTCATCTCGCTTCACCCTGACCCTTTATTTTGATGATGTGATGGGTGGTGAGGCTGCCTCGGGGGCAATGCAATCGTTGTTGACCGTGTGCGACTTGTCGAAGACGTTCCGGTCCAAGATGCGCTCAGCTCACTCGAGCTCATAGTACGACCGAGCTGCACGCGCTTCCTTGTTGGACAGAACAGATCGGGTACATCGACAATCACAGCACCGTCGAGAACATCTCGATAGGCGTGGGTTACACGACTCGACGCGATGAGCGCATCGGCTCGCAGGCTGATAATGCTTGAGTCAGTGGCGGGAATCGATGGCAGTGCTCGTTCCCTCGACCGACACCGACGAACTCGTCCCAGTGGTTCACCGAGAAGGTGATCGTTTGCAGGCTGACACTCGTGGCATCGGCCGGGATCGCTGCAGTGATCTACTCATAGAAGTTCGCGAGGTACACCTCGTCGGTTGGGCCGCCGTTACTCTGCACAGAGGTCGGAACAATGTTTTTTGATCCAGCCACTTCCCAGGTCGACCTGACGTCTGGACACAATCATCGTCGCCGTAGACAACCCCCGCTGAAAGAAGTCAAACATGGACATCAACGAACGACTCGACGACACCCACCGTGAAATTCTGGGGTTCTTTCCACTGGATCTCCTCGATCTCAGCAACCTCGACGCAGCACGTGTCAGAATCGCCGAGTTGTTCGGCGCAGTTCCGGTGGAACTCCCCAGCACTGTCACCGTCGACGACCATCATGTCGATGCGGACGATGGCCATCAGATCCTTGTTCGAACGTACCGCCCGCCCACACCGACAGGTGCCGCGCTGTACTGGATTCACGGTGGCGGTTTGGTGCTTGGCGACGTTGGGATGGATGACGCTCACTGCGCTGCGATCGCGGACGAACTGAATATCGTCGTCGCATCTGTCGACTATCGGCTCGCACCTGAGTTCCCTTATCCGACGCCGCTCGACGATTGCTCACAAGCGTTCGAATGGTTCGTCGGCCAGAGCGACCAGTTCGGTGTCGACAGCAACCGCATCGCGCTCGGTGGCGGGAGCGCCGGTGCAGGAATCGCGGCTGGGTTGGTGTTGCGAGCACGCGACAGAGGCACCGCCCAACCCTGTTTCCAACTCCTGCGCTATCCGATGATCGACGATCGCAATGAGACACCTTCGAGTTACGAAATCACCGACACCCGCGTCTGGAACCGGCCCGCAAACCTCACCGGGTGGGGTGCCTACCTCGCGGGCCAGAATGGCACTGACGGCGTCGACGCGTACGCGGCACCAGCACGCGCCACCGACCTGGCCGGCCTCCCGCCCGCGATCGTCACCGTCGGCGAACTCGATATGTTCCTCGACGAAGACATCAGCTACGCCCAAGCGATGCTCCGAGCTGGCGTGCCAGTCGAGTTGCACGTGTATCCGGGGGCATTCCACGGGTCAGACACCATGGTGCCGCACGCCGACGCCTCCCAGCGCTGGCGCCGCGACGAGATGGCCGCGCTGCGGCGCGCTCTCGGTGTCACCGGCTGAATTTCGTTTCGGTGTACTGGGCCATCAGCAGCCCACCGAATTCAGCTAGGCGCCAGACGCACGCGGCCGGAACTGGCCGGTACTCGCCGTGATCCCACCGTCAACGGGAATGATCGCTCCGTTGACAAACGATGCTTCGGGCGAGGCAAGGAACACGATCATCGCGGCGATCTCTTCGGGCTGCCCCCATCGTTGGAGCGGGATGGTGCGGCGCAGTTCTTCGTGCGCCTCGGGCAGCGACTGAAGACGCGAGGTCATCGGAGTCTCAGTTGGCCCAGGACAGACCGCATTGACCGTGATGCCGTCGGGCCCGAGGTCGATCGCCGCCGCTCGAACAAGGTTGATCACTGCACCCTTCGTGGTGTTGTAGGCCCACATGTTTGGATCGCCCCCGATGCCCGAGGTCGACGCAGTGACGACGATGCGCCCCGCACTGGCAGCTCGCATTGCGGGCGTGACCGACCGGATGCCCAGCGCCACAGCGCGCACGTTGACGTTCATCGCCCGATCAAAGTCTTCCATCGGCAAATCGAGGAGGCCGCCGCCCATCGACACCCCCGCATTGAAGATCGCCGAGTCGAGCCGCCCGAAGCGTTCGAGCGCCAGGTCGACGGCGGCCACATTGGTCTCGTTGGACGTCACGTCACCCACAACGACCGCCACACGATCGGCCAGACCGTCGTCTGCAACCCAACGCAGTGTGTCGGCGTCGCGATCCACAGCAACGGCAGACCCGCCGCTCCGAACGAACGACGCGATGACCGCACGCCCGATGCCCGACGCCGCGCCGGTCACGATCGCTACTCGCTGACTCATGAGTTCATGTAGTCCTTGTAGTAGGTGAGCCGACCATCTCGGACCCGGTAGACACCGACGCCGTTTCGCACACGGTCGCTGCCGTCGTCGTTCTTCGTCGTGACAGCCCACTGGGCCCACGCCGTCTCGTCGTCACCCGACAATTCGACCAGCTGGAACGTGGCACCAGCCTTCGCCATCTCCGAGTTCATCATCGTGAAGAACCCTGCGATCGCCTCCCCACCAACGAAGGTGCCGTACACCGGGTCGACGACCTCGGCATCGTCCGCGAACAGTGCCGCGAGTGGCGCGTAGTCGCCCTGGTCCTGCATCTCCCAGAATCGCTGGATCGTGTTGTATGCGTCGCCTGCCATACGCAAACGTTAGACGTCCGGCTAGAGAAACTTAAGACTCATTCGGTAATGTTCTACATATGCGAGCAATCGCTTTTGCTGTGGCCAACTTCAGCTGCAGCCAACTAGGTAGGAGACAACAATGGACCTCGGACTCAGCGGCAAGAAGGCAGTGATCACCGGCGCAACGAAGGGCATCGGCCGCAGTGTCGCCGAAACGTTGCTCGCCGAGGGCGTCTCCGTAGCAATCTGTGCTCGCGATGCAGCAGGCGTCGAAGCTGCAGTCGAAGAAATGTCAGCGCTCGGCAACGTGTTCGGTGCATCCGTTGATGCCGCCGACGGCGACGCGGTCGAAGCTTGGGTCGCGTCGGCTGCCGAACAACTCGGGGGCATCGACATCTACGTCCACAACACCTCGGGCAAGCCGGCTCGCAAGATCGAAAACTGGATCAACAACTTCAACATCGATCTGATGGCCATGGTCCGCGGCGTCGGCGCGGCGAGCGAAGCATTGTCCGAAGGCGGGGGCGCCGTCATCAGCATCGGCACGACAGCCACCGCTGAGCACTTCGCATCCGGCTCGAACAGCTACAGCGCCTTCAAGTCGGCGGTCACCAACTGGACCCTCGGCCAGGCTCAGGTGCTCGGCGCCAAGGGCGTGCGTTGCAACGTGGTCTCGCCGGGGCCGATCTTCGTCGAAGGCGGCGACTGGAACATGATCAAAGACAACATGACCGAATTCTACGAGGCCACCGAAAAGGTTCACCCGCAAGGTCATCTCGGCACGGTGCAAGACGTCGCCAACGTCGTTGCCTTCCTCGCCAGCGATGCCGCCCGACACGTCAACGGCGTGAACGTCACCGTCGACGGCGGATTCCTCAAGCGCATCGATTTCTGACCGAGGTCGGCGATGAGCGACACAACCGGCACCCGCATCGACGTCACCCTCGTCGCCGGCGGGATGTACCACGACATCGACTTCGCGCGCCTTGAACTGTTGCAGCTGCTCGGTGAGCACGACGAGTTTCGCGTGCGCGTGCAACCCGACTACGAAGACGCCGAGGCAATCGCTGCCGGGTCAATCCTCGTCAGTTACACCTGCAATGTCCGCCCGTCTCAACGAGCACAGCAAACGATCCGCACGTGGGTCGAGGGCGGCGGGCGCTGGATTGCGCTGCACGGCACGAACTCGGCGCTCGACATCGGCACCCCAAACGGCGTCGACGCTCCACGAGTGTTCCCGCTCTGGGCCGACACGCTCGGTTCGCAGTTCGTCGCCCACCCTCCGATTACCCCCTACCTCGTCGAGGTTGCCGCGCCAGATCACTGGCTCGTTGCAGGGATCGAACCCTTTGAAACCGATGACGAGTTGTACCTCAGTGAACATGCCGACCGAGCTGCACTCGTGCCGCTCCTCCACACCACCTGGTTGGGCGACGCGCGTGGGTTTGTCGAACACGATTGGACCGCGGGCTCCGGGCAACACCTCGTGATGTACCTCCGCGAGTTGGGCGCCGGGGCCGTGCTCTACAACACGCTCGGCCACTGCCGCAGCCACTACGACATGGCGCCGGCCGTCGACTACTACCCCAAGATCGAACGCGGGTCGTGGGAGCAGCCTGCGTACTTCGAGCTACTCCGCCGCTCACTGCGCTGGGCGCGCGGCCAGGTCGCCTGAAGGCGGCGGCCGTGTCAGCATCTTCGTTGAGAGAAAAGATGAACATGACTGAAAGCGACGCTGTACCAACCGGACGAATCGGGCGGCCACCAAAAGTGGACGAGAACGGCATCCCCACCCGCGACCGGCTGCTGCAGGCCGCCGTCGATGCATGTATCGAATTTGGATACGAAGGCGTCACCTTGTCAGATATTGCGCGCCGCGCGCAGGTGTCGACCCCCGCCGTCTACGGCCACTTCGATGGCAAGGCTGCTCTGCTCGTCGAGGCATGCAAACACGAACTCGACAAAATCAGCAGCGTTCGGTTGCGTCACGCCGTCAGCATTCGCAGTGTCGTTCAGCAGTTTCTGGCGCCGAGCTTCGCTCGGACCCGGGTGCTGCTGTCCGAGTTGCACAATGCCGCACACCGCCAGCCCGAGGTCGCTGTGTTTCTTGCCGAATGGCAGCGCGACAACGGCCGCCGACTGCAGGAACGGGCCAGCTTCACACCTGCTCAGGTCCACATTTACTACCTGTTACTGCTCGGCGCAACACATGTCGACGCAGTGACTGGCCTCGGCGTCGAGCCATCTGCGCTCAACACCGAAATGGCTGCGCTGATCGACGGTTGGCTCGGCACACGGTAGGCCTCGCGCCTGTCCGCTTCGCTGCGAAATTCAGCGAGATCGAATGCTATTGTTCTTAACTGAACGACCATTAAGTATCAGGAGCGAGATGCCCAACACCATTGCCGTCGCTGACGGCATTTTCAATATCGTCGACGGTAAGCCCGTATTGCTTGGCAGCCGTTGCACCAACTGCGACAACCACATGTTTCCACGCCAACAAGGCTGCCCGCGCTGCATGTTCGACCAGCAAGAAGACATCGAACTCGCCTCCACCGGCACCCTGTGGTCGTGGACGGTTCAGGCCTTCCCTCCGAAGGCGCCTCCCTACCTCGGGCCGGTCGGCGACGACTTCGTCCCCTACGGCGTCGGATACGTCGAGCTCCCCGGTCAAGTCCGCGTCGAGGCCCGCCTCACCGTTGCCGACCCCAAGCAACTGAAGATCGGGATGGCGATGGAAATCGTCCTCGAACCACTCGCCGTCGACGACGACGGCAACACCGTCGTCACGTACGCATTTACACCCACTTCACCAGGAGGCCAGTCATGAACGACGTCGCGATCGTTGGAATTGGAATGCACGAATTTGGTCGCCACGACGGCGTATCAGGTATGGACATGGGTGTCGTCGCCGTGCGGCGCGCGCTTGCTGATTGCGGCCAACAGTGGTCCGGAATGCAGTTCGCCGTGGGCGGTTCGATGGACTCCGGAGCTGCCGACACCATGGTCAGTCGCGTCGGCCTGACTGGCCTGCCGTTCACCAACGTGATGAACGGGTGTGCCACAGGCGGCACCGCCCTGTCTCAGTCGATCAACACGATCAAGTCGGGCGCCGCCGACATCGGCATCGCGATCGGGTTTGACAAACACGAAAAGGGAGCGTTCCGCATCAAGGGTCCGCGCGGCAAAGACTGGTACGGCGGCTCGGGGCTTGCACTCACCACACAGTTCTTCGGCATGAAGATCACGCGCTACATGCACGAGTACGGCATCACCCAGCAGACACTCGCACGCGTCGCGGCCAAGGCATTTCGTAACGGCGCCATCAACCCGATGGCGTGGCGCCGCACGCCCATGAGCGAGCAAGAGGTCCTCGACTCACTGATGTTGTCATGGCCGCTCACGCAGTACATGTTCTGCTCACCCGGCGAAGGCGGCGTGGCAATGGTGGTGTGCCGTGCCGACAAGGCCAAGGAGTACACCGATCGGCCGATCTACCTGAAGGCCGCAACGATGCGCACGCGCCAGTTCGGTTCGTTCGAGGTGCTCGCACCGTCGGTCGCGCTCGACCGGAATGCCGGCCCGACCTCCGATGCCGCCAAGGCCGCATTCGAGATGGCCGGCATCGGGCCCCAAGACATCGACGTCGCGCAACTCCAAGACACCGAGTCGGGTGCAGAGATCATGCACATGGCCGAGAACGGTTTCTGCGAACACGGCGAACAAGAACACATGCTCGCCAACGGAGAGACCGAGATCAACGGTCGCCTGCCGGTCAACACCGACGGTGGCTGCCTCGCGAACGGCGAACCAATCGGCGCCTCGGGCCTGCGCCAGGTGTACGAGAACGTGTTGCAGCTTCGCGGCGATGCCGGCAAGCGGCAGGTTCCGAACAATCCGAAGGTTGCGTACACCCACGTGTACGGCGCGCCGGGTATCAGCGGCGTCACCATCTTGAGCCGCTGATGGAACTTTCAAAAGATGCCCTGATGGACATGCATCGCCGCATGGTGCGCATCCGTCTCTTCGAAGAAGCGGCTGGCAAGCTGGCCGAGTCGGCCAGGTTGCCGGGCTTCTTGCATCTCTACGTTGGCCAAGAGGCGGTGGCCGCAGGCGTCTGTGCCACTCTCAGCGATGACGATCAGATCACTTCGACACATCGCGGCCACGGCCACCTCGTCGCAAAAGGTGGCCAGTTCAACCAGATGATGGCCGAACTGATGGGCAAAGCAACGGGCTACTGCAAAGGTAAGGGCGGTTCGATGCACATCTCGAACCTCGACGTCGGCATGCTCGGGGCCAATGGCATCGTCGGTGCCGGTACACCCATTGCGGTCGGCGCCGGATTCGCAAACAAGTACAAGAAAAACGGCAATATTTCGGCGGCGTTCTTCGGTGATGGCTCGACCAACATCGGCGCATTCCACGAGGCCGCCAACATGGCGTGTGCGTTGCGACTCCCGGTGCTGTTCATCTGCGAAAACAACGAATACGGCGAGTTCACGCCGCGCGACAAGACCATGGCCATCACCGACATCGTCGACCGGGCAGCTGGCTACGGCATGCCCGGCGTCATCGTCGATGGGATGGATGTGGTCGCTGTACACGAAGCTGCTGTCGAGGCCGCTGCACGCGCACGACGCGGCGACGGACCATCGATGATCGAGGCCAAGACGTACCGCTTCTACAACCACCACGGCGTCCAGAATCTCGGCCTGAAGTACCGCACCGACACCGAGGTCGAACAGTGGAAAGAACGTGATCCGATCTTCACGTTCGAGGATCGCCTCATCGAAGCGGGCACGGCGACTCGCTCAGACTTCGACGACATCTGGGCCGAATTGCGTGCCGACATCGACACCGCTATCCAGTTCGCCGAAGACAGCCCACTCCCTGATCCCGACCAGATACTCGTCGACGTCTACAGCGCAACGCCATCGCCAGATTTGACCGGAGCAGCATCATGACTCGCAAGCTCGGCTACGTCCAGGCATTCAACGAGGCGGTCCGCCAGGAAATGGCTGCCAACCCCGACGTGTTCTGCGCGGGCGAAGATATCGGCGCCTTCGGCGGTGTCTTCCAGTCGTACGCCGGCCTCCAGGCTGAGTTCGGTGAAGATCGAGTCGTCGACACCCCGATCAGTGAACAGGCGATCATCGGGCTGGGTGTCGGTGCCGCCGTGACCGGGCTGCGACCCATCGTCGACATCATGTTCATGGACTTCATCTGTGTGGCGTTCGACCAGATCGTCAATCAAGCCGCGAAGTTGAAGTACATGTTCGGCGGCTCGGCCACCATTCCACTCACCATCACCACTGGCGGCGGCGGTGGCCTCTCGGCGGCGGCGCAGCACAGCCAGAGCCTCGAAGCGCTGCTCTGCCACATTCCTGGGCTCATCGTCGTGCATCCCTCGAATCCCTACGACATGAAGGGGCTGATGACATCGTGCATCCGTGAGAACAACCCGACGATCATGATCAAGCACAAGCGTTTGCTCGGCATGCAGGGCGAGGTGCCTGAAGAGCCGTACGCCATCCCGCTCGGCAAAGCGAACGTGCTGCGTGAAGGTACCGACGTCACGGTGGTCAGTTGGGGCAAAATGGTCAATGACGCCCTCGACGTTGCCAACTCGCTCGAATCCGAAGGCATCAGTGTTGAGGTCATCGATCCGCGGACCTTGCAACCCCTCGACACGGCGACCATCGTCGAGTCGGTCCGCAAGACCAACCGTGTCGTCGTGGTCCATGAGGCCGTAAAGTTCGGCGGGCTCGGCGCGGAAGTCGCGGCACAGATTCAGGAAAAGGCGTTTGACTACCTCGACGCTCCGGTCGCACGTGTGGGGGCACCCTTCTCACCCGTTCCGTTCAGCCCGGTACTCGAGCAGCACTACCTCCCGTCCCCCGACGACATCACTGCAGCAATTCGCGGCGTCGTCGCTCGCCCGGGAGTCTGACCGTCTCAATGTCGACCGTTGGGATCATCGTCAACCCGCATGCGGGTAAGGACATCCGACGACTGGTCTCAGCGGCTGGGCACACGTCCGACTCGGTCAAGATTGGCATCATGCGGCGCGTGATCGCCGGCGTGATCGAACAGGGGGCCGAGCGAGTGCTCCTCAGCACTGACACGCATCACCTCGCCGAACGCTCCGCCGAAGGGCTGGGCGGCAACATCGAATTCGTCGAAAGTCCTTGCACGGGTTCACACCACGACACCGTGGCCGCGGCGCGCCAGATGTGGAAACAGCAGGTCGGCACCGTGGTGGTGCTCGGCGGCGACGGTACATGCCGCGACGTCGCCACCGGCTGGCCTGGCGCTCCGCTCATCGCACTCTCCACCGGCACCAACAACGTCTATCCGTCCACCGTCGATGGCACAACGGCGGGGGTAGCCGCTGCGCTCGTTGCCACAAACGCAGTCGCCGTCGAGGTCGTCGCGCGACAGTCGAAGCGAGTCTTGCTGGCAATCCGCGAGCCGTCCGCCGCCACGATCGAACATGATCATGCCCTCGTCGAGGCTGCGCTCATTGGCACCGCGTTTGTGGGCGCCCGAGCGGTCAGTGACCCCGCGTCAATTCGTTGGGTCGTCGCGTGTATCGCCAACCCGGCCAGCACTGGGCTCGCAAGCATCGCCGGCCGCGTTCACCCCGTCGACCGCAATGCTCCCGGCGGCGTGTTGATCCGTCTGGGTCCGCGTGGGCGACGAGTGCGCGTGCCGCTCGCCCCCGGAAGCTTCGCCACACTCGACGTCGAATCGGTCGAACCGCTCGCCGACGGAATCCCCGTCAATCTCCCTGGGGGCGGTGTCCTTGCCTACGACGGGGAACGGAACACACCGGTGTCTGCCGATGCAACGATCTCCGTGTCGATCGAGCGCTCAGGCCCGCACCTCATCGACGTCGACGCAACGCTGTCATTCGCCGCACTCAACCATCTCTTCGATCGCCCCGCGATCTGCACAACCGCGAGAAAGGTCCCCCATGGCGACTGAATTTGTCATGCCCAAGCTCGGGCTCACGATGGAGGAAGGCACGATCACCGAATGGCTCGTCGCTGACGGAGACACGGTCACGGCCGGCTCGGCTGTCCTGCGCATCGAGACCGACAAGACCGAAACCGACGTCGACGCTGCCGAAACCGGGCGACTCCATATTGTCGGGCAGGCCGGCGACACGTTCGTGTGCGGCGAACGCATCGGATGGTTCCTGGGTGACGGCGAGGATGCCCCCGCCAGTGATGTCAGTAGTTCCTCCCCACCCGCGAGCACCACAGCGACCACGGCAGCAACTCCGACGACGCCAATACCCGCAGTCGCCCGACCAACGGCGGTAGCGAGCACTGGTCGCATCATCGCCTCACCGTTGGCAAAGCGTCTCGCTGATGAGCGCTCGATCGATCTGCGCACCTTGCGCGGCACCGGACCGGAGGGACGCATCGTCGCCGCCGACCTTGATGACGTTGCGGCTCGTCCCGTCACAACCGTCCACGTAGCTGGCGGAGGAGTTGCCGCAACATTTGCGGCTCGACAACTCGCTGATCTCGTCGGCGTCGATCTGACGTTGATACCTGTTGATCCCATCGAAGGTCGTGTCACCAAGGATGCAGTTGCTGTTTACGTACGTGGGCTCATCAACACATTGGTCGGCGCTGCCCGTCCTCCTGTGCAGCCACCGGCCCAAGTCGCGCTCCAACCTGCGACACAAGACCCGACCGCCGTCATCAAGTTGAGCGGCATGCGCGGCACAATCGCCAAGCGCATGCACAGTTCACTTCGCGACATGGCGCAGCTCACCCTGCAGATGGATGCCGACCTCGACGCGGTAGTCGCCGACCGCATCATGCGCAAAGCAGCGGGCCCTGCACCGAGCTACACCGACTACGTCATCGCGGCGGCAGCTCGAGCGCTCGTGGCGCACCCCATTGCTAATTCCCAGGTCACCGACGATGGCATCGCACTGCTGCCAACTGTCCACGTTGGCATGGCGGTTGCTCTCGACGGAGGGCTGATCGTTCCGGTTATCACCAACACGGCTGCACGATCCCTCGACTCGCTGAGCGCCGAATCGACGCGGCTCGCTGAGGCAGCGCGAGCCGGTGCGCTCACATTGCCCGAGCTCGAGGGTGGCACATTCTCGGTCAGCACGCTCGGGATGTTTGGCGTCGACGGGTTCACGCCAGTCATCAATCCGCCGAACACGGCGATTCTCGGTGTCGGGCGACTACGCGACGACGTCGTGCTCGACGAGTCCGGCGGCGTCTCCACCATCACCCGCGTAACGCTCAGCCTCACTTGGGACCACCGAGCCTTCGACGGAGCTCCCGCCGCCGCGTTCTGCAAGACCATCGTCGAACTCCTCGGCGACCCGGTCGCGCTCAACACGCCAGCGGGCTGAACCATGATCGACTACCAAGACACGTTCCACCTCGGCATTCGCGTCCCCGACCTCGCCAACGCCATGGACGAACTCGGTTCGAGCCTGGGACTCACCTGGTCGGAGTGTCGCGAGAACCGCGAACAAGCGTTGTGGACCCCCGACGCAGGCCTCCAGCTGATCCATCTGAAGTACACCTACTCAGCCGTTGGACCGCAACACATCGAGCTGTTGGAGGGCCCGCCCGGCAGCTTCTGGGACGGCAACGACCGTGACGGCGCGCACCATGTCGGTGTATGGGTCGACGATGTCGTCGCTGAGACTGATGCACTTGTTGCCCAAGGATGGACACTCCTCGGCGCCCATCGCGACCCTGGCGACGGAGCCGGATACGGCGTCTTCACGTACCTGCAGCCGCCGAGCGGCTTGATCGTCGAACTGGTTGACCGTGTCGCACTTCCGGCGTTCGAGCAATGGTGGGGCGCTGCGCTGACATAGTCCGGCGAGTCAGGCAATGGCCTGTTCGCGAGCCCAACGATAGTCAGCCTTGCCATTCGGGGCCCGGTACACCTCGTCAACAAATACCACCCGTCGCGGTGCTTTGTAGTCGGCGATCAACTCTTTGACCGTGGCAATGATGGCGTCAGCAGTGGTCGGCGTCGACACTGAACAGACCAGGACGACCGTCTCACCGAAACGCTCGTGAGGGACGCCCACCACCGTTGCATCAACCACGTTGGGATGCCGCCGCGCGGCTACCTCGACCTCTTCGGGATAGATCTTCTCGCCGCCCGAGTTGATGCACACCGAGCCGCGGCCCAGCAGCGTCACGGTGCCGTCCTCGGCGATCAGGGCGTAGTCGCCCGGCACGGTGTAGCGCACCCCATCGATGAAGCGGAACGTCTCCGCGGTTCTCACCTCGTCCTGCCAGTAGCCACGCGGCATAGCCCCCGCAGCTGCCAACATGCCGGGCGTCAAACTGCCCCGCTGCAGCGGCAGCCCCGTTGCATCGTCGATGGTGACGACGTTCGGTGGCGCGGTGAAGACAGCCGTTTCTGGAGGTTCGTCACCCGGCATGGTCATCGAGACAGCGAACGGTCCGCCTTCCGATGCGCCGATCATGTCGAAGATCATTGCGTTCGTCGCCCGGCTCATCAGGCCTCGCTTCTGCTCGGCAGACAGTGTCGCGCCCGTCGAGACGATCCGCTTCACCGACGACAGGTCGCGAAGAACGCCGTCTGCCTCGGCCGCGTCGAGGGCGGCGTTCAGTGGACGGGCAAACGCATCGCCAACCAACGAGATCTGAGTGACTCGGTGCTGCTCGACCAAGTTCCACAGCTCATCGGCATCGAACGACCTCCCACCCAATAACACCACGGTGCCACCCATAACGAACGCACCGATTGCGAGGAAAAGCGCCGTGCCGTGCATCAACGGAGGAGCGCACAGCATCACAGGGCTCTCACCCCGCGCGCGCAGTTCGGCAGCAATTCGACCGACGTCTTCGACCGTGGAGGGAATCTCGATGCCCGCGGAGGAATAGGCCGTTGATGCCAAACCGCCAAATAAATCGAGATGACGCCAGACCACACCCTTCGGGTTCCCCGTGGTCCCGCCGGTATACAGCATCAGTGTGTCGTCGCCCGACCGCTCGATGCGAGGAGCTGGCTCACATGCAGCAACCACCTCGTGGTACCACTCAGCGCCCGCGATAAGCGGCGCGCCGTCGTCGACCTGCAAGAGCACCCGCACTGTCGACATCGTCAATGCTGCCTCGGCGACACGTTCACCCAAGGAGCCGTGGAACACCAGCACTTCGGCTCCGGCGTTGTCGCAGATGTAGGCGATTTCTGGAGCCTTGTACCGGTAGTTCACATTGACCGGCGTCGCTCTGGACTTAAACGCTGCGTACGCGGACTCAAGGTACTCGGGGCAGTTGTACATCAGTTGAGCAATACGCGTCCCCACCTCGACGCCGCGCTCACCCAGTGCCGCTGCCAGCCGTGCCGCCTGGTCGTCGAGCTGACGCCAGGTCAAGGTCATTTCACCGATGACCACCGCGGTCTGGTCGGGCTGAGCATCGGCAAACGCCTCCCACAGCGTTGCCCAGTTCTCACTCAGCCCCGTGTCGATGTTCACGACATCGCTCCGTCGTGCCCTGGTAGTGAACCCAGCGATTGAATTCGTGCAGACGTGGTGGTCGGCGACAGTTCGAAGCCGACCCAGCGGCGGCCAGCGACCAAGGCCTGACTGATGTTCGCTAAGAAAGGCGCTGCGTCGTTGCCGAGGTAGTGCTGGGCCGCAGCGCCGAGGAAGTCGTCGACCTGCGCCGCGGTCATGTCGGGCACTACCGATTGCCTCCGTTGACGAGCAGCGTCTGCCCTGTCACCCACGATGCCGCTGGCGACGCAAGAAAGACCACAGCGTTGGCGACGTCCTCGGGTGTTCCGAGTCGACCAAGGGGGACGCCCCATTGCTGCGCCAACTTGGGGAGATCCTCCTCGGATGCTCCGAAGAATTCCATGAACACCTCCGTCGGGACCGGTCCCGGCGCGACGCCATTTACCCTGATGCGGCGAGGTGCCAACTCGATCGACAGCGTTCGGGTCAAGCTATCGACTCCTGCCTTGGCCACGGCGTATGGCCCGTTGTTCGGCGAACCCTTCAACGCCGCGCCGGAGGAGATGTTGATGATCGAACCCCCGTCGTCCATGACGCGCGCTGCTGCGCGCGCTCCGGTAAAAACGGCTCGAAGGTTGACGTCGAGTTGGTAGTCCCACTGCCGGTCGGGCATGTCCGAGAGGTGCCGTGGAGTGCGGTCGTCGGCACCGCCAGCATTACTGACCCACAGCGTGACACGCCCCATCTCGGCCTTGGCGCGGTCGGCGAGTTCATCGACGAACGACCCATCGGTGATGTCACCCGCAATGGTGAGCGCCCGCCGACCAAGCGCCCGAACTCGTTCAGCCACCGCGTTGATTTCTGGCTCGCGACGTGCCGTGAGCACGACGTCACAGCCAGCCTCGGCGAGTCCGATCGCGATCCCCTCGCCGATCCCTCGGCCCGCACCGGTCACCACCGCAACTCCGTCACCAAGGGCAAAGCGGCCAAGAATCGTGTCGGTCACGTAGCTGCTGCCTCACCGTTGTGTGTCCGGTCTGTACCGAACACCGAAATTTTGATGGTGCTGTTGCTCATGGCACCGACACGATCGTGACAACACCGGTCGAACCATCGATTTCGATGGTGGCGCCGTCAGGTATGCGGCTCGTCGCATCAATCACCGACACAGCGCACGGGATGCCAAGTTCGCGGCACATGATGGCGGCATGGCTCGCGACGGCGCCGACATTGACGACGACGCCTTCGGAAGCCAAGAAAAGTGGGACCCACGACGGGTCGGTGGTGGGAGCAATCATGATGTCACCAGGGCCGATCGCACCGGGATCGGACGGGTCAAGGACGACACGTGCGACGCCGGTGACCACACCGGGCGAGCCCATGGCCCCCTGGAGCACGTCGCCGGCAGCAGCCGGTTCACTTCCGCTGGCGCCACGCTCGGGCCACGCGGAGATCGGTGGGACACCTTCTTCGAGTTTGACGATGTAGGGCGGATCGAGCGTGGCCAAATGCTGGAAGACGGCGTCACGTTCGCGAATGAGGGCGCTCATGGCAGTCGGATCGGCGAGAAAGTCGTCGACCTCATCGTCGAGCAGCATGAAGATCTGCTGCACCTCGTCGATCACGCCGTCGGCCACCAGGCGATGGCCGATTTCCATCACAGCCAGCTTTGCCTCGTGAATGAGACGAATGCAAGCGTTCTTACCCATTTCGCGCAGGCCATAAAAAACACTGGCCGAGCGGATACCGGCTTGCAGACCGCCGTGGGCCTCGGGATCACCATCGACGAGGGCCAACAACTCGACGGTGAGTTGTTCGCGCACCACGACACCCCGAGCGTGCGCCTCAGCGGGCGACTTGCTGTCGTCCTGATGGCGCAGACGCTCGAGCATGCCCAACGGCATCGACGGCTTCGTCGTCCAGGAATGCGCTCGAAGATCCCACTCGTTGGGCCCGCGATGTCCGTGATGCGCAATGAGGTTGTCCCATTGCCCAAGCAAGGTTGCGGCTTCGAGATCAGCAGATGCGTGGAGCCGTTCGAGGAGACCATCGACACCGGCGTCGAACTCGGCCATCAGCCTGGGTGAACTCTTGATCGTGCGGGAGATCTCCCACATTGCGACCGGCGCATCGGCAGACTCGATTCCGCCGACCGCCGTCATGACTTTTACAGCGTCGGCGCCGCGGCCGAGCGCTCCGCAGATTGCCTGCACCGCTCCGGGGCCGAGCGATGCGCCGAGCGCCGACTGGCAGTAGGCCGTCCACGCTGCATCGAGCTCTGGGCCGGCAAGTTGCCGAGCGCGGGCGACGAGTTCGGTGTTCGTCAACGACGCGAGATCGGGGCGTTCGTCAACCACTCGCATCGCCGAGCGCGATGCCTCCTCTTGGGCTGGGAAGCCATCGGTGCTCATCGCCCAGCCCATTGTTTCGACCAGCTTGGCGCTCTGGGCCTCGTTCTCGTCGGCAGGGTGAGGGGTATAGGCCGGGACGCCTGGGTGGTCACCGAAGTAGGCGAGGTCGATCGCCTCAGGGCTCGCTCCCGGCATCCGCACACCCATGACGCGGGGCAGCGAAAGTTGGTTGTAGAAGTAGCCGCCCCAGTTGCCGAACACTTCGGGCGGGTCGACCGCGAACTCATCGGGCTCGAGCACGCCGAACGCGACAAAACCCTTCGCAACGCCGGGGATGCAACCCTGGACCCATCCGAGGCTCCAACCCAGCGGGCTGAACGGCTCTGGGCCGACCTCGTCGGCATTTGCCCGCGTGTAATACGGGAAGCGTGTGCTGATTTCGGTGTCGGTGATCCACCGGTCAAGGCCTCGTGTTACATCTGCCATTGTGTGTCCCCTTCGTTGTGATCAAGCTCTAGCTGCGAAACTTAACCCGTATTCAGTAACCACCACCCAACGGACCCTGACAACTCCGTGACCAAGCGAAAGAGAACGCCGTGACCGACGGAGAATCGAACGACCACGTCGACAGCTACGAGGATGTTTCGATGTTCACGCTGTCGGGCGAACGTGAACAGGCGTTGCTCGACTCTCAGACCGAATGCACCTTCATGTGGAGTACCAAGGCCGGCGATCCCGTCGGCGTCATCATGAACTTTGTGTTCCGCGACGATGCCTTTTGGCTGACGTGCACTCGTCGGCGCAAACGAGTTCCAGCCATCGAGGCCCGGCCACGTGTGGCGGTAGCCATCTCGAGTCGCGGTACCGACATCGGCATCAGCCAGGCCGTCACGTACAAGGGCAATGCCGAAGTGTTCGACGATCGCGTCACACTCACCGACTTTTACCCAGTTCTCGCCGCCAAAGTTCGGCCGGGAAACCCCAGTGCACAGGAAGCCTTCGTGGCGCATCTCGATAGCCCCGGACGGGTGGTTATTCGGATCGCACCCGACGCACGAATCGGGTTCGACTCAGAAGCAATGTTCGCCAACTCGCCAGCCGGTACGACCGCAACCCGGGTACAGGCCACCGGATGATTCCCGCCCAGGTTGACCAGATCACTGTCGACTGGCTCAACGAGCACCTCGACGACGACATTGGCACCATTGTCGAAGTCGCGATCGAACACATTGGCGAAGGCGTCGGCATCCTCGGCGAAGTCGCTCGCCTGACGCTGACCTACGCCGATCAACACTCCGGACCAGCAACACTCATCGCCAAGTGCCAATCGATTCATCCGGAGAACGTCGTGATCAGTCAGTTGATGGGTTTCTACGAACGGGAGGTCAACTTCTACTCCCAGGTGGCTGCCAAACTGACCGTTCGAACTCCGCACTGCTACATCGCTGAAATGGCCGATGGTGGTACCCCGTTCGTGCTTGTAATCGAAGCAATCGAAGGTGGCTCAATGATTGACCAGGTCGTCGGAGCGACGCTTGAGGAATCGCTGGCGATCGCACGTACCGTCGCAGCGCTCCACTCCGATTACTGGGAGACCGACGCCCTCCATGCAATGACATGGCTTCCGCCAATGAACAACGACCTGTATAAAGGCGCTGGTGCACTTGTTGCAGCCAACTGGGCCGAGTTCGTCAACACCTGGAGCGGCAGCGTGCCCCCGCAGGTGATCGACTGGTGTGGGCAGCTCACACCGCGGTATTCCCAGATGCTCGACTGGTGGACACAGAACTCACCGGCAACCTTTACCCACACCGACTGTCGAGCCGAGAACTACCTGTTCGGCGGCAGCGCCGGCGATGGCGTTGTCACCATGCTCGACTTCCAACTCTCCACTCGTCACGTCGGGACCTGGGACATCGCAAACTTCCTCGGCATGTCGGTCACCGTTGCCAACCGTCGAGCGTGGGAACACGACATCGTGACTCACTACCACGACGAGCTCGTGGCGGCCGGAGTCGTCGACTACGACTTCGCCACGTGCTGGCGCGACTACCGCTACTGCCTGCTCCACCAAGCATGGACGCAAGTGGCAGTCGCCAACATCGACCCGGGCAACGAACGCGGGCGACTCCTACTCAATGAGTTCGTCATGCGCTCATTCCACGCCGCGGCTGACAACAATTCCGGCGAATTCCTCACCAAATTCTGAAGCCACTCGAGACAGCCACTCCTCCCGCCGGCCAGCCAGCCGGCCACAGAAAGAAACAGAAAGAGCGAACATGACCGAGACCATCACCGGCACGAGCCGATCAGCGGGAATCAGTCTCACCGAGCTCCTTGACGGCGACTCCCACCCCGTCTCGGATCTGCTGCGCAACGAGTCTCGCGAGGGGCTCAGCGACGGCAACACTCGAGTCCCTGCTGCGCACTACACGTCTCCTGATTTTCATGCGCTCGAAGTCGAAAAGCTGTGGAGCCGGATCTGGCAGATGGCGTGCCTCGAAGAGGAAATACCCGACGTGGGCGACTACCACGTGTACGAGATTGCCGACCTGTCGTTTCTGATCGTGCGAACAGCTGATGGCATCAAGGCATACCGCAATGCATGCCTCCACCGCGGCCGCCTGTTACGCGAGGCCAGCGGACGCGGCGCCAAGGCCCTGCGGTGCCCATTCCACGGATGGGCCTGGAACCTCGACGGCTCACTGAAGGAGATCCCGTGCGAGTGGGACTTCCCCAGCGTCAAGCAGGAAGACTTCTCGCTGCCCGAGGCGCTGGTCGAGACGTGGCACGGGTTCGTCTTCGTCAATCCCGACCGATCCGCAGGACCGCTGTCTGAGCACCTTGCCGGTCTCGACGAACACTTCGAGAAGTACCCGTTTGAGCAACGCATCAAGGTCGCGCACGTCGAAAAAATCATGCGTGTCAACTGGAAGGCTTGCCAAGAAGCGTTCATGGAGTCGTACCACGTCGTCGCTACTCATCCGACATTGATGGAAACCCTCGGCGACGCGAACACGCGCTACGACACCTACGGCAACTTCTCCCGGGCGATCTCTCCACAGGGCATCGAGAGCCCCCATCTCGCGGGCATGACTCACTACGAGCGCCTGGCCGACGGCCAACAATTTGCCCGGTTCCGGCACCCGATGAATGGGTTCATCTACGAGCGCGTCGAACTCGGTCGAGTCCGGGTGACCGATCTCGACGACAACGAAAGCTTCTTCGACGATGAAGCACGCCATCTCGACGGCAACATCACGCAGGCCGACCCCCATTTGTGCAAGTGGATCGGTGGGCCGACGCCGGACGGCCTCCTCGACACGCCACTGACCGTTTCGGACCCGCCAGCCGGTGTCGATTCGGCCAGTGAGGTTCGAGCCTGGCTCGCGGCCCAGCGGCGCGCTACGGCCACGAAGCAATACGGCGATGCGATCGACCCGGAGCTTTTCAGCGACGCCGAGATGGTGGACTCGATCTACTACTCGGTGTTTCCCAACTGGTCACCCTGGGGTGTGTTCAACGCGCTTTTCTATCGCTTTCGGCCGCACGGCAACAATCCCGACGAATGCATCTTCGAAGTCATGATGTTCGTTCCCTGCAAAGATCAGAACAACCGGCCCAAGCCAGCGCAGGTCACCAAGCTCGGGCCCGACGACGACTGGACCTTGGCGCCCGAACTCGGGATGACCGCGAAGATCTTCCAGCAAGATTCAATCAATCTGCCGCTGGTACAGAAGGGCCTGAAGGCCCAAGAGCGCCAAGAGGTGGTCTTCGGTAACTACAACGAAACCAAAATTCGCCACTTCTGGGAGCACCTGTACCAGTGGCTCGAGATCGGCCCGACCAACGTCAGCATCACACCACGCTGATCGCGCAATGCATCGAGGCGCGACCATCGGGATGATTCCGCCTACGAGTGGCGTGCGCGACGCAATGAGCAATCGGACGCGTCTTACTGCATGGCGCTGTCAGGCACCCAGCTGCCGTGCGCTCCGTATGGCACGCGTCGCGGCAGGTGGATTGTGGCCACGGGCGGTGCCGAGAAGTTCTGAGCGTCGATGATCACAAGCCGCGACTGATCAGATGCCGTGTCGTGCGACAGGCTGATAATCCAGCCTTCGTCTTCGCCAGCATCGGGCGACGCTGAAGCAAAGACCGGCTCGGCCCCGCGCACGCCTGCACCGAGCTGATGCTCGGTGCAGGCACCGGTCCGAAGGTCGTACTTCCACAGTGCCGACCCGTAGACCGGTTCTTCGGAGTTGCCTTCGCCAGCCATCGCCATGAGGTACCCGAAATTGGCATCGAGGCCAATCATGCGATCGTCGACGCGTCCGAAGTCGCCAGGGCGATCATCGATCTGTTCCTCGGTCACCACGCCAGCATCGAGGTCAATCGTCCACCTCCACAGTCGCCCGACTTCGGCGTAGTCGTCGTTGCTCGCCCCGAAGGCTTCGGGTTGGCGCGAGACGTGCAGCACGATTTTGTTCCCCTGTTCGTGCGCGTTGACGGCATGGAAGACGTAGCACGGGTCGATGTCAAACCAGCGCACGTCGGCGTTCGTGCCGTTGCGGGGCATCACGCCAAGACGGGCACCGGCATCTTTGTTGAACATGAACGGTAGGCCGGTTTCAAGGGCTGCAAGGTCGAAGCACACCGGGAGGTCCATGAAGATGACGTAGTTCCGGGTGACGTTGAAGTCGTGCATCATCACCATGGTCGGAAGCTCGATGCCCTCAAGCTGCTGCAGTTGGCCATCGGCGCTGACGCGGATGTAGTTCAGGAATGGCGGTTCGGGGTTGAGATAGCTGAAGGCGATCAGCTCGCCCGTCACGGGGCAGATCTTGGGGTGTGCCGTCATCGAGCACGTCAATGCTCCGTCGTAGTTCTGATAGCCGAGTGTGTTGAGTTCGGCGTCAACCTTCCATGGCCAGTGCCCTTCCTCGAGACACAGCAGTTCCTTGTTGTGCGCCATGACGTGCGTGTTGCCGGTACCGCGGCTCAAGTCACCCATGCCAGCCATCGGGTCGTCGGTTGGGTCAGAGATGTTCGGTGTTTGGATGAAGCGGTTGCGATACCACTCGGCCTTACCGTTGGCGAGCCGCACTCCGTGCAACATGCCGTCGCCGAAGAACCAGTGCTCAGACTTGCCCGACGCGGGGTTCGGGCCGGTGCGCACGTAGGTGCCTTGGAGTTCGGTGGGGATGGTGCCCTCGACACGAAGTTCGGTGTCGGTGACTTCATCGAGTACCGGGGCCCAGTTGTTCCGGAGGTGCCAGGGGAGTACCCCTATGGGCGCATCGGTGGCAGAGACATCAAAGGTCGTCATGGCGCGACGGTAACACGATTCAGGCACTCCAATTTACTCAGAGTACATAGTTCTTTTGTTCAATCTGCGACGCCCGTCGCCGCTGCTATGGTGCATCGATGCCCGCGGGATCTATTGCCGCCGAGGCGCCCCTCGAGCGACGCCGGCCAGGACGCCCCAAGGGCAGGAGTGTCGTTGCCGACCGCGCCCAACTCCTGGCCGCAGCGATGCGTTCGATTACCACCAACGGCCCACTGGTCACGATGGAAGACATCGCTGCCGAGGCCGACGTGAGTAAGCCAATTCTGTACCGCACCGTCGGCGACAAAGCAGCACTGGTCACTGCACTCTCTGAATTCTTGGTCGACCGTATTGACGTCGCCGTGCGGGGTGCCACGATCTCCGCGACCGACGGACGATCGGGATTCGAGATGGCCGTGCGGGGGTACCTTGGCGCCGTTGATGCCGACCGGAACATTTACCTCTTCGTGAACGCGAGCGATCAGAGCACCGAGCAACTCCGACGGCTCGTCGATCGATCGGCGCAGCAACTCCTTGAGCTTTTCACCGCTGCACGAGCCCAAGCCGGGCTCGATTACGCCGCCGCTCGCACGTGGGCCTACGCCGTCATCGGAGCATTCCAGACAGTGACGACCATGTGGCTCGGTGACGAATACTGCGATCTCGACACGGTGGCGAAGAACCTCACACACCTGCTGTGGCCAGGCGTCGCCGCGGCTGGCGACCCCGACTGACCAACCGATGACCCGGTGATCAGCGCTGAATGTCGGTCCACGGCCCCGTGTCGGCGCGCGGTTCGCGCGCCAATCCCAAGACTCGTTCGCCGATAATGTTGCGCTGCACCTCGTCGCTGCCACCAGCGATCCGGTAGCCCGGTGCACCGAGCAGATGTTCATTCCACTCGTACGTGCCCCACTCCCCCGTATCGGCAGTGAGCTTGGCACCAAGCAACCCCGAGACAACCTCAGCCATCAATGTCATCCCTTCGGTCCACAGCAACTTGCCAAGCGACCCCTCGGGGCCGGGCGTGCCCGATCGAGCGAGGTCGGCAGCGCGACGGTTGGTGTACGACTCGACACGACCGTGGATGAACACCCGCATGAGCTTGTCCCGGGTCACCGGATCGTTCGTGAGGCCCATCCGCTCGGCTGTGCCGAGGAGTTGCTTCCACGAACCACCCGATGCTGAACCTTCGGAGCCCGACTCGGAATGGTCGCGCTCGAAGCTCAGCGTCGTGGTCGCGACCTTCCAACCATCGCCGACGCCGCCGATGCGGAGATCATCAGCAACGCGAACGTCAGTGAAGAAGACTTCGCAGAACGACGACCCGCCGCTCATCTGCTTAATCGGCCGCACCTCGACGCCAGGAGCATCGAGCGGCAACATGAAGGCAGTCAGGCCCTTGTGCTTGATCACGTCAGGGTCGGTCCGAGCAATCAGCTCACCCCACTGGCTGAACTGAGCACCCGAGCTCCACACCTTCTGCCCGTTGATCACCCATTCGTCGCCGTCTCGTTCAGCGCGCGTCGACAGACCCGCAAGGTCAGAACCGGCGCCCGGCTCGCTGAAGAGCTGACACGCCAGAATCTCTGCGCTGCGCAACGGCTGGATAAAGCGAGCCTTCAACGCATCGGACCCCAGCGCCTGAATCGTCGAGGTAATGAGCCCGACCGTCACGCTGACGAGTTCATGCGTTCCTGGCGTCTCGAACTGTCGCTCGATGCGCCCGAGCGCTCGGGCGTGCGCACGGCTGAGCCCGAGGCCACCGTGTTCGACGGCCCAGTCGACGGCGTGGTAGCCCTGCGTGGCCTTGCGCTGGATCCAGTCGGCGATGCCGAGGATGTGCTCGCGCTCCTCGTCGAACGACATGTCGGCGAACACCGACACGTCGAATGCGCCGTGTCCTGACCCCTGGCCTGGTCCGACTGACTTCTTCGGTTCGGCGTTCGCCTGGAACCACTCGGTCGCGGCTGCGGCGAAATCGTCGACTGAAATAGCTGGGTCGACGCCTACTCGTTGCTGGGTCTCGGTCATGTCGCGCCTTTCAGGGCTGGGGTCAGAGCTCGGGTCAGAGCTTCGGGATGGCTGCAAGTTCGTGGATGTCGCCGGCAAGCCAGGCATCGCGCAGCTTGCGTTTATTGATCTTGCCCATCGTGCTGCGGAGGAGGTCGTCGACCACGTGGTACTCACGCGGGCATTTGAAACGACTCAGGCGTTCGCTCAGCCACTGCGACAGGTCGTCAGCAGTGGGCGGCCTGGCTGGATCGGCGGGTATCACGAGACCAACGAGCTGCTCGCCCATGTCGGTGTGCGGTACCCCAAAACAACCCACATCAGCAACATCGGGGTGCTCGATCAAGAGTTGCTCGGCTTCAGCTGGGTAAATGTTGACGCCGCCGGAGACGACCATATCGCTGAAGCGGTCGGTGATGTAGACATAACCATCGGGGTCGATATAGCCGATTTCACCGAGCGTGAAGAGGCCGGGCTGCGGATTCGACGCTGCCGTCTTGTCGGGATCGTTGGGGTACACGATGCCGCGACCCGTTGCATCGCGAAAGTACAGCGGACCTTCGGTATTGGCAGGCAATTCCTCAAAGTCGTCGTCAAGGATCATCGCCGTGAACGGATCGACCGATCGACCGACGGAGCCCTGATGGTCGAGCCACTCCAGACTCGCAATAGAACACACGGTGCCGACCTCGGTCGCCCCATACGCATCGTTGAACACCGGCCCAAACCACTTGATCATTTCGGCCTTCACGTCAACGGGACACTTTGCCCCGGTGTGCGCCAAGAGCTTCATCGAGCTCACGTCGTACTTGGCCTTGACGTCATCGGGCAGAGCAAGCAGACGCACGAAGTGAGTCGGCACCATCACGCTCGTTTCGGTCTGATACTTGTCGATGGCGGCGAGGGTTGCTTCAGCGTCAAACTTCGAGAGGATCACCGACGGCACCCCGGCGCACAACAGTCGCATTCCCGAGAGCGGACCGGTGTGGTACATCGGGCCGACGACGAGGTGGGTACCAAATCCTGAGAACCCTCCCTGCGCCAGCGCATCGAGGTGTTCGACCATGTTGTTGCCGCCGGCGAACATCGTGGGGGGAAGCTCGGTGCCTTTGGGTAGCCCAGTGGTTCCCGACGTGTACAAGAGGTTCGGGCGCGGCACGACGTCGTCCGGCGGATGAGTCGTGCGGCCGCTTGCCAGCCAGGCGTCCCACTCGATGACGCCCTCGATGTCGCCGCAGCCCCATCCAATCACGACGTCGACACCGGCTTCATGTGCTGCAGCGACGCCCCGCTCGGCAGTTTCTGGCCCGACGAATAACACCCGGCTCTGCGAATCACTCAAGATGTAGGCAGCTTCCGACGCCGTGAGGTGGAAGTTGACCGGCACCGACGAGGCCCCGGCGAGCAAGCCCCCGAGATGGGCAAGTGCGGTCTCGGCTGAGTTCTCCGCAAAGACCGCAATCCGGTGTGCTGCTCCGAGGTCACCAGATCGAGCGGCGTCGAGCAGTTTGTTCGCACAGCGGTTGAGCGCGTCGTTGACCTCGCTCCAGGTGAGTTCACGACCGTCGTCGACCAGGGCAAACCCAGTCGAATCAGCGGCGGCACGTTCTTGGGCAAATCGAGGCATCAGGGGCCGATCGGTCGTTGACGAGCAGGGCGATCGAAGCTGTTCTGGCGGAACACTGAAACGTCAAGTCCCATTGAATCCCCAATAAGTTGCACGTGGTCGCCGTGGTAGACGCACACGCGATGCGAGATGCGCCACTCGCCGTCGCGGCGCTCGTAGTTGTCGAGGTATCGACCGTGGAAGGTCGACAGTTGACCCTTGGCCGCGTCGAAGAGCGTGGCCTGTACATACATCTCACCGCGAGCGGTCGTGTCGTTATCGAACTCGACGCGGTGGTTGGTAATGGCGTGCGCAGTCCAGGCCCACCGGCCGTGCGAACCAACCACGCGGTCGCAAAACTCCCAGGCATTTCCGACGAACACACCGTGGTCGTCTGTGGCGTTGGGCCAGTACGCAGACTTCATCACCTCAACGTCGAGTCGGTCGACTCCGTACGAATAGCGACGCGCCGCCTCGCGGCACGCCTCGATTGCTAAAAGTTGGTCGATCGTCGGCGTTGGGTTCGAGAGGTTGGTCATGCGGTTGCTCCTCCATCGACGATGAGCGTGTGCCCGGTCACGAACTCGGCGAGCTCAGAAACGAGAAACAGGGCGACTCGGGCAACGTGGTCAGGTTGGCCGGCGATTCCGAGCGGGTTGGCGGCGATGCGCTGCGTGATGTCGACCCCGCCAGCCTGCAGCGGGGCCAGTTGATCTTGTACACCCGGCGTATCGATGATGCCCGGCGCAATGGCGTTAACCCGGATGCCCCTGGGGCCGAGTTCGTTGGCGAAGGAGCGGGTCAACGAAATGACGGCGGCCTTCGAAGCGCTGTAGGCCGAGATGTTGGCACCGCCGCCGAGCCCAGCGATCGACGCGAGGTTGACGATCGATCCGCCATGCTGCATTCGTCGGGCAGCCTCGCGGGCGACACTGAACTGGGCGCGTACGTTGACGTCGAGCATGCGGTGGATGAACGCATCGGTGACATCGATCATCGGCCCAGTTGTGGGAAAGATGCCGGCATTGTTGACAACAATGTCGAGCCCGCCAGCACTGGTGACCACGTCGAGGGCTGCATCAAGCTGATCCGGTTCGGTGATGTCGCAGGCCGCGAAGCCTGCACCGATCGCGGCAGCGGCCGCTTGCGCCGCCGGATCAAGGTCGCCAATGATGACCACAGCGCCCGCCTCGACAAGCCGGCGCGCAATCGCCATCCCGATGCCCTGTCCACCGCCGGTGACGAACGCCCGCTTGCCAGTGAGATCGATGAGTTCGGTGATGCCGACGGCTTCGGCGACGACACGTTCAGCCATCCGTTCCAGCCATCCGTTTCACCACTGCGTTGAACATTGGGACGACATTACCGAACGATTGTTAAGGATCTCCAACCAGGCTCACCAACACGACAAAAAAGCGGTCAGGCCCCACAACGTGCCGAACAAGAACGGCACGAACGACACCAATCCTCAGCTGGTCTACGTTGGGATGGCCCCTGAAAATTCCCCACCCTGAACAATCCGAACTGACGGAGTACGACATGGCCAATGACATCGATCTCGACGGCGTGAAGGCATTTGCATCGGAGCTGCCAACGCAAATGTTGCCCTGCACTGGCAGGTGACTGCAGTGGGTGACGGA